>Ga0189275_100139_pt1 | contig 99627 bp, 84 predicted proteins | sample N19A6minimetaG_FD_130329 | JGI IMG/M metagenome (GOLD analysis project Ga0189275, IMG submission 130329) | Marine microbial communities from the Costa Rica Dome - N19 A6 mini metaG | ecosystem: Environmental > Aquatic > Marine > Oceanic > Photic zone | place: Costa Rica: the Eastern Pacific...
ACAAGAGGTAAGGACAAGGGCGAGGCCCAAGCATAAGTAGTGTATTTTTTTCATGATAAATTTATGTTTGTAAACCAATGTATTGGAAATCAACGGGCTTTCAGGAGCGCAATTAACGGATGGCTGTTTTGGGTTGATGAATGGCTGTTTTGGGTTGATGGCACAAATCGTAGGGTTGTGGTTAAAAAATCAACAAAGATCAATACCTTGGCTGCATGGTAGATTACATTGTAGTAGGTCTGGGATTGGCGGGAATCTCTTTTTGTGAGGTTCTGGAGAAGGAAGGGAAATCCTTTACAGTAGTTTCCGATACATCGCAACAAGCCTCCCAAGTTGCGGGTGGGCTGTACAATCCAGTTATTTTAAAGCGGTTTACCTTAGCTTGGAAGGCCAAGGAACAAATGGAGTTGGCTCAACCCTTTTATGCCGGATTGGAGCGGAAATTAGGGGTTCAATTGGATTATAAAGTTCCGGTATTGCGCCGTTTTGCTTCTATTGAGGAGCAGAATAGTTGGTTTGAAGCTGCTGATAAACCGGGATTGGACCATTTTTTATCGACCATTATCTTACCCAACTCTAACACCTGTTTGGATGCTCCCCATGGTTTTGGGGAAGTCAATTACACCGGAAGAATGGATACGGGCACCTTGGTGGAGTTCTACTCGACCTATCTGGATCAGAAAGGAATTCTGGAACGGGAATCTTTTAATTTTTCTGACCTAACTATTGAAGAGGGATGGGTTTCGTACAAATCCATACACGCCAAGCAGGTGGTCTTTGCCTGTGGATATGGCCTTCAAGACAATCCTTTTTTCAACTACTTGCCCTTGAACGGCACCAAAGGGGAGCTTTTGACCATCAAAGCGCCAGCGTATAAAGAAGACCGAGTGATCAAGTCTTCCGTATTCACCATTCCGCTGGGAGAAGACTTATATCGGGTGGGGGCCACCTATAAATGGAAGGATAAGACCAACGAACCCACCGAAGCATCCAAAAAAGAACTTCTGGACAAGCTCACCACTTTTTTACGATGTGATTTTGAGGTGGTGGACCACGTGGCAGGCATTAGGCCAACAGTGGTAGATCGCAGGCCTTTGGTAGGTCGGCATCCAGCACATAAAAACCTGTATGTGCTCAACGGCTTCGGGTCTAGGGGCGTGCTTATTGCACCCTATGCCTCGACCCAATTATACCAATGCATAGAACACCAAAATCAGATTGACCCTGAAATGGATATCCAACGGTTTACCAAAAAATACTATCGGGATTAACCCTTAGCCACGGTATGTTTGTGCGAAGCCGCGTTGGGGTCGTATTTAAAAAAGAAATTTACCCAGATGTTGCGCGATAGCCGTATGATCACCGGCATAAAAACAATCATGGTACCCACAATGGCAATAAACGTAGTCACCAAGGAAGCTCCGAAAAACAAGAAGGCAATTACAAAGGCAGCCACGGCAAAGGCAATGCCCACAGCATAGCTCACGTACATGGCGCCATAGAAAAACGAGGGCTCTATCTTGTACTTGGTGCCACAGTGCGAACAGCGCTCGTTCATGTTGAAAATTTGGGAAATCGCGTACGGATTGGTGTTTTCGTACATGCTCTCTTCATGGCATTTAGGACAACTTCCTGTTAAAATGCTGTACAGTTTGGTTCCTTTTTTTAACATTTGCACCGATTTTTATACAAAAATACGCAATCAGGTAGTTTTGTTTTGTAATTCAGGTCACATAAAATGCTAAATGTCCATAATCTTTCAGTAGCCTTTGGAGGTGAATATCTTTTTGAAGAAATCGCGTTTCGTTTGAATGGAGGGGACCGCGTAGGTCTTATTGGTAAGAACGGAGCGGGTAAGTCCACCATGCTCAAGCTTTTGTCCAAGGATATGGCACCCGATGAGGGGACCATCGCCATGGAAAAGGACATAAAGATTGGCTTTTTAAGACAGGATATCGATTTTGAACAGGGCCGAACCGTATTGGAGGAATCCTATCAGGCATTTTCGGATATCAAATCCTTGGAGCAACAGCTGGAGGAAATCAATACGGCATTGGCAGAGCGTACCGATTATGAAAGTGACGGTTATCACCAATTGATGGTGGATTTGAGCGAAGTCACCCACAGATATGAAATCTTGGGCGGATACAACTACCAAGGCGATACCGAGAAAGTGTTGTTGGGATTGGGGTTCAAGCGCGATGATTTTGATAAGCTCACGGATACCTTTTCCGGGGGATGGCGTATGCGTATAGAGTTGGCCAAACTCCTATTGCAGAACAACGACGTATTGCTGTTGGATGAGCCTACCAACCACTTGGATATTGAATCCATTATCTGGTTGGAACAGTTCTTGAAAACCTATGCAGGTGCGGTGGTGATCGTTTCGCATGATAAAATGTTCCTGGACAATGTAACCAATAGGACCATCGAGATTTCCTTGGGCCGTATCTATGACCACAACAAGCCGTACACCAAATTTTTGGCGTATCGAAAAGAAATCAAGGAACAGCAACTGAGCGCCCAGAAAAACCAAGAAAAGCAGATCCAGCAGACCGAACGCTTGATTGAGAAGTTCCGAGCCAAATCCAGCAAGGCGTCCATGGCACAGTCCCTTATTAAGAAGCTGGACAAGATCGAACGTATTGAGGTGGATGATGAGGATAATAGTGTAATGAACCTTCGTTTTCCCGTTTCCATAAACCCTGGGAAGGTAGTTGCCGAACTGGAAAATCTCTCCAAAAGCTATGGCGAAAAAGAGGTTCTAAAGGATATTGATCTTTTGGTGGAACGAGGTACCAAGACCGCCTTTGTGGGTCAGAACGGACAAGGAAAAACCACCTTGGCCAAAATCATGGTGGGGGAGTTGGACCATACCGGAAACCTAAAGACCGGACACAATGTACAACTGGGGTATTTTGCCCAGAACCAAGCAGAATATCTGGATGGTGAGAAAACCATTTTGGACACCATGATCGATGCTGCCAATGAGAAAAATAGAAGCAAGGTCAGGGATATTTTGGGCTCTTTTCTATTCCGTGGCGATGAGGTGGAAAAATATGTAAAGGTGCTTTCCGGTGGCGAACGAAACCGATTGGCCTTGGCCAAAATGTTGCTTCAGCCATTCAATGTGTTGGTCATGGACGAACCTACCAACCACTTGGACATCAAATCCAAGAATGTGTTGAAAAGTGCGCTTCAGAATTTTGAAGGAACCTTGGTCTTGGTATCCCACGACAGGGATTTTCTCCAGGGACTCACAGATAGGGTCTATGAGTTCAAGGACGGTGGCATCAAAGAGTATTTGGGAGATATCGATTTTTATCTGGAACAGCGCAAGGCAGAAGATTTCAGAAAGATTGAAAAAGGGGAGAAAAAAGTGGCTCAGAAGGTTGAGGTAGTTTCCAAGGAGAACGACTACCAATTCCAAAAGAAACAAAAATCGCTCAAGAACAAATTGAGTGGAGTGGAAAAGAGGATTTCACAATTGGAAAAGGAGATAGCGGATATAGATCATGACCTTTTAATGGATTATGACAGTACCATTGCCCGCCCTAATTTTTTTGATACCTATCAGGGCAAGAAGAAAAAACTGGAGACCTTGATGGGGGACTGGGAAGACCTTTCCCACGAATTGGAGGCCCTGAACTAGCTAAAAGTCCATTTCCATACCACATATTTGGCCTCGTTCACAACAAATTACCGTCGGTTCGCCGATTATATTTGTAGGTTTTTTCGTCTTTTGATTACTTTGTAGGTAAATTCTTTAGGATAAAATAAGTAATCAATGATTCGATTGGCCGTTTTCTTCTTATGTATACTGGTTTCCGTGTGTAGGACACACGCGAACCAGGAAATCCCCCAAGAGGAGAGGAATGCCCTTGTTGACCTATTTAACAACACCAAAGGAGACCAATGGAAGGTTTCCTGGGATTTGGAATCCCCGATCCATACTTGGAAAGGTGTTGAGGTAAAGGACAACCATGTGGTGGGATTAACCTTGTTCATGAACAATTTGGACGGAGTGCTTCCCGAAAGTATGGGAAAACTCAAATACTTGACCCAATTGAATTTGGCTTTCAATAGTCTTACAGGTGTTCTTCCCAAGGATATTGTAAAGTTGAAAAACCTAAAGGTGCTCCGTTTGGAAATGAATCGCATCAAGGGATCTTTGCCAGAAGGTATTGGTGGAATGAAGCGGTTGGAGGTACTCTCCATGTTCAATAACTTTTTAAGCGGCCCCATACCGGATACGTTCGGAAACCTCACTAACTTAAAAGAACTCAACCTTTCCAGTAATAACCTGAAAGGCATCATACCAAAATCCATTGGAAATCTGACCCAATTGGAAGCCTTGGGCCTTTTTGAGAACAACTTGGAAGGGAATATCCCCTCCGAAATGGGGAACTTGACCCACCTAAAGGAATTGGTGTTGGCCAACAACCAGTTGGGCGGTGAGATTCCCACAGAGTTTGGTCAATTGGCAAGCTTGCAGGTGCTGCAATTACAAAACAACCGATTTGATTCCTATACCGGACTCAAATTGATGGACACAAAACAGTTTTTGGTCTTTGATACCGATGACAAGACCTTGACACCACGATTCAATGACATCCATTTTGAACGTTCACGTATGGCAGACACAAAATTTGAGGATGACAACGAAAATGAGTAGTTAGTTATTACTTTAGTTTGTTTGGTTTGGGGATACAGGCGTGTATCCCCTTTTTTTATGCGTTTTACGAACAGAAAGGAAAGAGTTTGTCCCTTACGGATATTGGGAAAGGTTCTGCCTTTTGTGTAACTTCACCTTGATCCATTGATTATCGTAAACCAACAGACGTATTGTGCTTTCTTTTGCCTTTAATATTTTTCGATTTGCCAAAGCTATCCTCAAGGGAATCCGAAATGATGATGAGTTTAAATTCCTGTGCTTCTTTTTGATGTTTTTGTTGATAGGTTCTACCCTTTTTTATTCCCAAACCGAACATTGGTCCGTTATTGATTCATTATACTTTTCGGTGATGACCATGGCTACTGTGGGGTATGGCGATTTTGTTCCCACTACGGATTTGGGCAAGGTCTTCACTATAATTTATGCCTTTCTATCTATTGGAACCTTTGTGGCATTCACTGCAAAAATTGTGCGGTTGATTTTGGAAGATGGGAAGCATAAGCGGTTCTTTGGAAAAGACAGGCATAACGACCAGCGTCAAGAAATCAAATAGGACTTAGTATAACCCCAAACATCCACTGTTCGATTCCTCAATAAATGATGGAATCCGAAGCAATTTGTGGTAGGGTATACCCACCATAATCCACATGCAATCCTTTGCGGATTTCTTTTGGACCATCCGATGGCAATGAAGTTCCAAAAACATATACTTTTTGTAGGGATGGGGAATCCTGTAATTTTTCAAACACGTTTGAAGTGATTCCGGTACGGGTCAGGTTGAGGTGCTTCAAATGCGAAAGATGGGAAAGCTCCTCAATGCCTTGGTCCGTGACTTCGGTTTGTCCCAAGTTCAACACGGTCAAGTGGGGTAAATGGCCCAAATACGGATAAATGGAATCATTGATGGCCGTATGGGACAAATCCAATTCCACGATAAAATCGTTTATGGGGGTCAAGGCCAATGTATCCATCAAAGAAAAGCCAGGTTTGTTGATGGCAGTGACCCGTAACCAAGGGGAATCCTTGCTGAGGTACTCCACATGCAATCCGGTTTCCTTGACGGAACGTAGACTGTCCAAGGGTAAGGGAGACAAAGTGGCCTCGGGATAAAAATCTTCCACATCCTTGGGAAAGAAGGGCTCAAATAGGCTTTCATCCAATCCATGCGATGCGATACTGCCGTCAAAAGGGTGTCCAGCCTCTATCCAGGCTTTTAGCACGGCAATCTCTTCTTTGGTCAGTTGCTCTTTTTCCTTGGGCGGCATATGGCCATCGGTATCTTTGGGAGAAATAACCCGGGTGAAAAGTTCACTGCCATCGGGGTTTTGGGCCATGATCACCTCACCGTTTTCGCCGCCGGAAAGTATACCATCTTCCAGATGGAGCCTTAACTCCCCTTTGGCCTGTTTGGGACCATGGCAGCTTACACATTTATTGTTGAGGATGGGATGCACCACTTCAGCATATAAGTCGGCATTTTCCCAAGAATCTTCGGTCAATGTTATGGGGAGTTCTTCAAAAACTGGAATGCCCAGCGCTTTTTTTACCCCTCGGGGAAGGGGTTCGGTAAGGTATCCTTCACCATGGGTGATATTGCCTCCTTTGTGGCCTGTGATTGAAATCAACACCAACCCTAAAACAACCATTATGGGAAAGGACACTTTTTGTAACACTGCTACGGAATCCGACTTCCATTTTAAATACAATGCAAAGCAAAACACGGCCGTGATGATTCCAAACCAGAGGTGACCTTTGACGGTATCAAAGCCATAACCCTCATTCTGATATAGCAGAAATCCACTTATGCAAGCTAGAACCGAGACCAACCCAGCCCAAAGGAACAAGGTGGCCAATAGCCCGGTGTACTGTTTTGTCTTACGGTCGGTCCAATATAAAAGTACGCCCAGTACCAAGAAACCTATGGGCAGGTGTACGATCAAAGGATGCAGCCGCCCCAATAGCTGTGAAAGAATATCCATTTAATCTATGCCGAGTCTTTGTTTTATAATGTCCATCATATAGACATTGGCCTCCCATTGGTCCGATACGGGAAGTTGGGTATACGGAAGAGCAGGCATATAGTAAGGTGGGCCAAATTCTGAGGTAACCGTCATAGGGCGATTGTTTTCCGCCCAGAATTTTCTGATGACCTTTTCCCAGATGTCCAAATGGCGATCAACGGCCCTTTTCCACTCTGGAGCTTTGGGGTCGTTTACTTGGGGGCTTTCGGCATGGCCTACGCGAGCATGGATATGGTCGGTCTTTGCAATCACTTCGGAAAGCATGGCGTCCCTACCTTCCAATAAGGATTCATGGACCACCATCCAATGGCTGATGTCGGCAGTAAGGCGTAAATCGGATATCTTTTTTAAATAGTCCAATGTAATGGGCAAGGTGTAACTGAACCGTCCCCGATGGGTTTCATGATAAATGGGAATGCCCGTTTCCTTGCTGATGGCATTGGCCGCTTTTATGAAAGCCGTATTCTGCTCCATGGAGAAAAAGTCACTACCGGTTTGACTGTTGATCACCACAGGCTTCCACGATACCAATACATGCAGTTTCTTTGTATAGGCCTCCAAACTTTCCTCAAAAGGAAGACTGTTATCGGTCCCATGCATCAAATTGAGCTTTAGATCGTGTTTTTTCAATGCAGCTTTCAGTTGCTGTTGACTTTCTACCTCATTGGGAAGCCAAACATCAATACCATCAAAACCTGAGGTTTTGGCCCGTTCGCAAAATGCATCCCAGCTCAGGGTGTTTCCCCAGTTGGTCTGAAAAAATAGGATTTCCCCTTTTTGGGGATAGAGGGTAGTGGCAAAAAGAATCATTACTAGATAAAGGTGTTTTTTCATGAGTATATTAAAGTTTGGTTGCGATTACGCCAATATTTCTTTGATGACTTCTCCGTGTACGTCGGTCAACCTAAAAGGTCTTCCCTGGAAATCGAAGGTGAACTGTTCATGGTTGAAGCCGAGCAAGTGGAGCATGGTGGCATGGACGTCGTGTACGGAGACCGCCCCATCCACTGCGGAGAACCCGATTTCATCGGTTTCCCCATGGCAGGCACCTTTTTTGATGCCCCCACCGGCCATCCACATGGTAAAGGCATCACCATGGTGATCTCGGCCCATAAAGCCCATTTCCTTGCCTTCACGGTTTTCCTTCATGGGAGTACGGCCAAATTCACCGCCCCAAACCACCAAGGTGTCATCCAAAAGACCACGTTGTTTTAAATCCAATAGGAGAGCGGTCATGGGTCGGTCTATTTGTCGACATTTGTTCCGAAGTCCCAAATCCACGGCAGTACTGTGGTCCGTTCCGTGGCTGTCCCAGCCCCAATCGAACAATTGTACATAGCGTACCCCTTGTTCCACCAGTTTTCGGGCAAGCAGACAGTTGTTGGCAAAGGACTCTTTTCCAGGTTCCACCCCGTACATTTCCTTGATATTATCCGGTTCATTGTTGATGTTCATCACTTCTGGAACGGCAATCTGCATGCGATAGGCCATTTCATATTGATTGATACGGGCCAGAATCTCCGGGTCCGCATACTGGGCGTATTCGGCTTTATTGATTTTGTTGATGGCATCAATAGTACTCTTTTTTAGGTCACGGGACATGCCTTTGGGGTCATCAATATAGAGTACGGGGTCTCCTTTGGATCGACACTGAACCCCTTGATAAACCGAAGGCAAAAATCCACTTCCCCAAACACTTTTTCCAGCACTGGGTGCCTGTCCACCAGAGGTGAGTACCACAAAACCGGGTAAATTCTGATTTTCCGAACCAAGGCCATAGGTAACCCATGATCCAACACTGGGTCTTCCCAAACGAGGTGTTCCTGTATGCATGAACAATTGGGCAGGTCCATGGTTGAACTGGTCCGTATTCACCGCTTTTAGGAAAGCCACTTCATCCACTACTTTTTTGAAATGGGGCAGGTTTTCGGAAACCCAATTGCCACTTTCGCCGACCCGTTCAAATTCGGCTTGGGGTCCAAGAAGTTTTGGGGTACCCCGGATAAACGCGAATTTTTTGCCCTGCAAAAGCGATTGTGGGCAATCTTGGTTGTGCAATTTGGCCAATTCGGGCTTATAATCGAACATTTCCAATTGCGAAGGCGATCCAGCCATGTGCAGATAGATCACTGATTTTACCTTGGGGGCAAAAGGGGGTGGCAATGTGGCCAAGGGGTTTAGGTCCCTTTCCGTTAACTGGAAGCCTTTTTTTAGGGCAGCTGTAGGGTCATTATTTTGAAAATTACAGGAAGCCAAGAAACCGCTCAATGCCAAGCCACCCATTCCCGTGGCGCACTGTTTCATAAAATGTCGACGGGTCTGCGCCTGTACTTCACGCATCAGTTTTTCGTGGATCAATCGGTCCAAAGAATCTTTGCTCATGACTTTGTAATAAATTCATCAAGGTTCATAATGGCGTTGGCCACAACGGTCAACGCGGCCAATTCTGCATCAGCGGTTCCCAAAAAGTCATCCATGGCCTTCGTGTCCATTTTAAAGGTGGCCAAGGATTCTTCATACAATTCGGACAACGCCTGTTTTTTATCTGGGCTCAATTCCCTAAAGACGGCCTTTTCATAGCCCCGGGCAATGGCGGTTTCAATATTTTCCGCTTTTTGCATATCCTTGGCCAGTTGGTGGGCCGCCTCAAGATATACTGGGTCGTTCAGGGTCACCAAGGCCTGTAAAGGGGTGTTGGTCACGGTTCTTCGGATGGTACATACCTCACGACTACTAGCATCAAAACTCATAAAGCTGGGATATGGACTAGTGCGTTTGATATAGGTATAAAGACCCCGTCTATAACGATCCTCTCCTTTGCTTTCCACCCAAGTCTCACTGCTGTAGACGGTCTGCCAGACCCCATCAGGTTGTGGGGGCATAACACTGGGACCATACATTTTTGAACTCAACAGTCCCGAAACGGCCAAGGCCTGGTCCCTAACCTGTTCCGCAGTCAAACGCAATCTTGGGCCACGGGCATAGAGTCTGTTCTCTGGGTCTATTTGGTGCAAGGTTGGATTGCCTTCAGAACTTTGACGATAGGTGCCGGACATCACGATATCCTTGATGAGCGACTTCAACTGCCACTCATTTTCATTCATTAACCGGAGTGACAACCAATCCAGCAAAGCTGGATGTGAAGGCGGTTCGGATTGTGACCCCATATCTTCAAGCGAAGCCACAAAACCATTCCCGAACAATTGATGCCAAACCCGGTTTACCAAGGTGCGTGCGGTCAAGGGGTTCTCCTTGCTCACTAACCATTGCGCCAGACCTAATCTGTTTTTGGGCCACTCCTGTTTCCATGGGTTCAATATCGCCGGTGTGGCCGGGGTGACGGTATCGGTTAGGGTAAGCCAATTTCCCCGTTCAAAAACTCGGGTTGTACGGGTCATATGATCAGGATTCTCGATCATAATGGGCACAGTTGGCGTAGCCGTGTTCAAGAGATCCAGGAATTTTTTCTGGATTTGATCGTGGCCAGGTTGTCCTTCGCCGGGAAGGTCGGGCAAAAAGGCAAACCAAGATATAAAACTGGTCCCTGTCTGTTGGGGCAGCGTTGTGTTTTCAGCTTCAAAAAACAAGCGAATCGAATCTTGTACCTGGACAAATGGCACTTTACGGATAATCTCTCGAGGAGTCTTATCAATATTGAAACGCGCCAAGACTTCGCCCGTATCATTGTCTTTTCGAAGTGTCATGACCGTACCATTGTCATTGGCCCAATACTTAAAATAAAGGTTGGGCGCACCTTGGGTATAAATGTCGTCATAGTAACAGGAACCATTGGGCCAAAGGGAGAGATATTTGGTGTCGGCCAGTTCGCCATTGACAAAGTTCTTCGCGTGGTGGACCTGATAAAAAGGCTCGTTGTATATTAAAAATTTATTGAATTTATCGGCTACTTCCTGGTTTCCATGCTTTAGATTCCATTGAAAGATTTCGTTCAAGGTCTTTTGGTCATCTTCGCTGTAGAATTTCAATACAGGATCCTCGTGGGGGGTGTCCTCGTCCATGGCATTGTTGAAAAAAGCCATCATATTATAGTATTCCTCATGCCTAAAAGGATCGTACGTATGACTATGGCACTGAACACACTCCATGGTGGTACTTTGCCAAACTTGGAAAGTAGTATTGACGCGATCCAGTACGGAAGCTACCCTGAATTCTTCATCTTCTGTACCTCCTTCATCGTTGTTCATGGTATTTCGGTGGAAGGCTGTGGCAATAAGTTGGTCCATGGAAGGCTGTGGCAATAAGTCGCCGGCAAGTTGTTCTGTGGTGAACTGGTCGTAGGGCATATTTTCATTAAGTGCTTTTATGACCCAATCCCGATATTTCCACATGGTTCTGCCTTGATCTTTTTCATACCCTTTGCTATCCGCGTAGCGTGCAAGATCTAGCCACCAACTGGCCCATTTTTCACCAAAGGAAGGTTGTGCCAAAAGGCTGTCCACCAAAGTTTCATATTCCATTTCCCCTTGGATATAGGCATCAAACCAGGTTGCTTTGGGAGGTAGCCCGGTTAAATCAAAGGCCAATCGTCTGGCAATGATACCTTTTGGGGCCGGTGCATTGGGAGATAACTGATTTTCTTCAAGACGGGCCATGATAAAATGATCAATGTCGTTCTGAATGAAGTCACTGTTCCCCGGTAAAAAACCAGCCTCTTGGTCTGGTTGTGGAACCTCAATATCTTGGGGAGAGGTATAGGCCCAATGCTTGCCCCATTGGGCACCTTGGTTGATCCACCGCTCCAGTAAATCGATTTCTTCTTGGTTCAATGCCGGTTTTTCATAGGGCATCCGCAATTCAGGGTCGTCTTCATGAAGACGACGGATGAATTCACTGGCACTCGCATTGCCAGGAATAATGGCCTTTTTTCCCGATTCGCCTTCGGCTAAGGCTTCTTCTTCAAAGAGGAAGCTGATACCACCACTCTTTTTGACCCCACCATGACAGGTAATGCAATGTTTGTTCAGTATAGGTCTTACCTCACTGGCAAAATCAACTTTTTCACCAGTGTTACAACCCATGAGCATAGCGGACAAAATCGATGCTCCAAGAAATATGCGAAAATGTCGAATCGGCATTTTTTTTGAGTATTTGTAAATATTATATAGAATTATTATGGAAATCTACATTAAATGATGCAAAAAATAGTACTTTTTTTGCCGTTTTGTAAATGTATGTAATCGTTGAAGTTTCTTAAGGCTGTACGAAAACTTTTTTGTGGTTTGTTTTTTGAACTTTTGAAAGATTTGTGTTTTTTTCGAAACAAGGAAAATTGCACAGTTCTAAACTTGAGGTGCACATAAGTTTTAGGTTGGTAATCTACAAAACAGTGATTCTGGGATTACTTTTTTCGAAGCGAGGATTCCCGGATTACTAAATCCGTTTTAAGGGTGATGGTTTCAAAGTCGATGGCATTGTCTTCATCCTCGATTTGTCGTATCAATAATTTAGCGGCGGCCTCTCCCATTTGGTATGCCCGGTCATTTACCGTGGTAAGGTTGGGTTGGATTACCTGTGATATAGGGTAATTACTGAACCCTACCACCGCTATTTGTTCGGGAACCTTAAATCCGGCTTTTTGGAAAACTTGAACTGCGCTGATGGCCGTATAGTCGTTGGAGCAGAAAATCCCATCAGGTATTTGGGGTGAGGCAATGAATTTATGGGCGCAGGAAGCCCCTTCTTCGTAGCTGAGGTTTTGGGTCTCAAGGACCAAATTGGGGTCATAAGGAATATCATGCGCCTGTAATGCAGCTTTGTACCCCTCAAAACGATGCTTAAATATTGAGGCACCCTGATTCCCTGCTATATGCCCTATTCTTTGACACCCTTGTTCAATAAGATGTTCCGTGGCCTTGAAAGCAGAGCCAAAATCATCTATGACCACTTTATTGGCCTGAAAATCCAAAGGGACCCGATCGTAGAATATGATGGGAATTCCAAGTTTGACCAACTTTTTAAAATGGGTATAGCTCTTGGTTTCATTGGAAAGACATACAATAATGCCTTCCACCAATCTATTCTGTAGGATCTTGGCAATTTCCTTTTCCCTTTCAATTGAATCCTTGGATTGGAATATGGTAATGTTGTAGCCTTCCCTGTAGGCAAGATCTTCTATGCCGCTGATGACCAATGAGTGAAAATGGACATCTATTTGAGGAACGATGACGCCAATGGAATGGGTTCTTTTTTTTCGGAAGCCTGCTGCAATCGAATTAGGCACAAAACCAAGTTCCTCGGCTTTTTTCCGTACCTTTTTCTTGGTGGATTCACTTATGGCAGGATGCCCAGCAATGGCCCTCGAAATGGTGGATGGGGATAGTTGGAGCTCCTTGGCCAAATCTTTAAGGGTTATTCTTGGGCTGGACATTATAGCGAATTACAAACGTTTGCGTTTATTTTAAATGTTGGAATTGTTCATTAATCGAACACTGGACGTTTTTTCCAATTTTACAGACAAATTTAGCGGATTTTTAATGCTAGGGGATTCTTTGGTCCATTTTGATTCGAAATTATTTATGCAAACGTTTGCATAAATATACTTCTAATTCTATATTTGGGTCCTAATCATTTTCTAGTTAGGGAAGAATGGGGGAAAACCACGATAATATAAATGTGTATGCTTCACGAATGGAAGCAGGGGAGGCAGCAGGAAGAGCAGTTGAAGAGCACCTTGTTAAACTTCAGCAATGGCAAGACGATATCCGGATTATTTTCGCAGCAGCACCCTCACAAGATGCCATGTTGGATTACTTGTCGGCCTCAAAGCATATTGAATGGGGCAAGGTAACGGCTTTTCATATGGATGAGTATTTGGGACTGCCCCAAGGAGCTAAACAACATTTTTCGGAATACTTAAAAAGCAGACTTTTTTCAAAGGTTCCCTTGAAGAAACAAATCTTGATCGACCCATTTGGCGAAGTGGAAAGTGAGCTTTCCCGATATTCAGCTTTGATCAATGAAAAACCAATTGATGTGGTTTGTTTGGGTATCGGTGAAAATGGGCACATTGCTTTCAATGACCCTCCTGTGGCATATTTTAACGATTCCAAGACCATTAAGGTGGTGAAATTGGATGAAGCTTGTAGGATTCAACAGGTAAATGACCAATGTTTTGAAAGATTGGAGGATGTACCCAAAGAAGCCTTGACTTTGACCATACCCGCTTTGGTCCGTGGAAAAAGAATGTTCTGTGTTGTTTTGGGAACAAACAAAAGTGAGGCGGTAAAAAATACATTGACGGGGCCGGTTGCCGAAAGTTGCCCGGCATCCATCTTGACCACACATCCGGATTGCACCTTTTACTTTGATGAGGATGCGTATCAAAAAGTTATGGAAATTTCAATTTAAAAGAAGAAATATGATTTCAAAACACTTATTAAGGACCTTGTTGATTCTGGTTTTATGCCTCAAGGCTCCTCTGACCTTGCGGGGACAGGATAACCCTGATTTTAAGGTAAGAGGTTTTCATATAGACCTAAGGATACAGGTCATGACGCCAGAGGCCTTGAAAAATTTTGCCAAGGAGCTGGCAGATTTTGGGATGAATACTTTGGTCATGGAATGGGAAGGGACCTATCCGTTTAAGAACCACCCTGCCATTTCCAATAAATATTCATATACCCGAGAGGAAATTGATGATTTTATCTCCTACTGCGACAGCTTGGGCATAAAGGTGATTCCGTTACAACAGAGTTTGGGACATGTGGAATATATCCTAAGAAACCCCAGATATAGTGAATTGAAAGAAGACCAAAAGGATATTTCCCAACTCTGTCCTATGGAAGATGAAGCGAGTAAAGCTCTATTTACGGAGTTGTTTTCAGACTTGGCGGAAACACATAATTCGGATTACATCCATATTGGTGGGGACGAGACCTATTTGTTGGGGCATTGCCCAAGATGTAAAGAGAAATCGGAAAAGTATGGCAAGTCCAAACTGTTTGTGGACCATATGAAAATGATATCTGAAATCGTAATCGGATTGGGAAAAATACCGGTAATGTGGGCCGATATTATCTTGGAACACCCCGAAGCAGCTGCTGATTTACCAGCGGAAACCATTTTTGTGGATTGGAATTATGGATGGAAAATAAGTCACTTTGGCGACATTCCTTCCCTTCAGAAAATTGGGTTTACCTTTTGGGGCTCTCCGTCCATACGGTCCCATCCGGATAATTGGTACGTGACCAAATGGCCAAAGCATTTTCAAAATCAGAGCGATTTTATTCCTTATGCCAGACAAGCGGGCTACAAAGGTATGGTCATGACTTCTTGGTCCACTTCCGGTGTATATGGTTTTACTTGGGATTCTGGATATGACGTGTTGGATATGGTACAGATAAGGAACAACTATCCCATGTCCGGTTTCCGAATTTTGATCGCAAGCTATGCCCAGGCCTTGGAACAGGATGCCCCCATTGATGGGCAATCCTTTGCTTTGCAATATGGGAAAGAACGGTTTGGTTTAAGCCATAAGGACAGTCAGGTGCTATGGAAATTCCTTTCGGCGGATTCAGAGTTGATTGCGAACGGAAAACCTGAAAAAAGCGCCAGTATTGATGAAGTAAAGGCCAAATATGACCCAATTCGGAAAGAAATCAACCAGATTGAACCCCGCAGAAACCAGCAGGAATTTGAGCATTTTAAGTTAATGGCCGATTTACGGATGCACTATTTGGATTTCAAAGCAGTGGAGGCCCGGTACAATGCCAAAGATTTTTCAGTAGTGGAAACTCCAGCTTTGCTTGCAAAATTGGACGCTATTCTAGCTGAAGCCGAAACGCTCAATAAGCGTTTTATGGCACTCAATAAAGGGTTTCTTTATGATGCAGAACTGCAAGAGCAAAACAACATACGGGTTCAGCAGGTCAAAGGCCTTTATGACCGACTTGCAAAGGCCAAATAACCAATGACAGGGATAACCCCACTTTAAATCATGCAGATACTTGACTGGATTGTTTTGTCTTTCTATTTCCTAATGCTCTTGGGCATAGGTCTCTGGGCCTATTTTCGGGTAAAGAATTCGGCAGACTTTTATACCGCTGGAGGAAAACTTCCTTGGTGGTTGTCGGGTATCTCACACCATGTTTCAGGGTATAGTGGAGCCGTTTTTGTCGCCTATGCGGGTATTGCCTACACCCATGGCTTCAGTTTGTATGTTTGGTGGGCCTTTACCGTTGCCTTGGCTACTTTGATGGCGGCATTCTTTATTGCCCCACGATGGTCCCGCCTCCGTATTTTCTCCGGAGTGCAGTCCCCAACAGAATATTTGCTGAAACGATATGATCTTAAAACCCAACAACTGATTGCATGGACGGGTGCTATCATCAAGGTTTTTGATACTGGAGGGAAATTGGCCGCCATTGCGGTTTTGTTGAATGTTTTCAGTGGAGCTTCCATTAGTTTTGGTATCATCTTGGTGGGAATGATCTCACTTATCTACATTACCATTGGCGGTCTTTGGGCGGATGTTTGGAATGATTTTGGACAATTTATGGTGCAACTTCTTGCAGGGATCACCATGTTTGTGGTGATCATCTTAAAACTGGATGATGGTCTCGATGGAATCTTTACCGTATGGGACAGATTACCAGAAGGGCATTCCAACTTATTCAATGAACCCTATACCTTTGGTTTTGTCTGTGTGATATTGATCATTAATTTTTTCAGCTATAGTGGAGGCACCTGGAATTTGGCTACTCGGTTCATTTCTTCCAAATCGGGAAAGATGGCCAAAAAGGCTGCCATATTATCTTCCATACTTTATTTTGTTTGGCCCTTGGTGCTTTTTTATCCCATGTTCAGTGCGCCCTTGTTCTTTGAAAACCTTTCGGACCCCACGCTTTCCTACGGAATGCTGGTCAAAGAGTTTTTGCCCTCCGGTTTGGTGGGGCTTGTGTTGGCTTCGTTGTTTGCCAATACTTTGTCCATGACCGCTTCGGATTCCAATACCGTATCGGCTGTAATCAGTAGGGATATACTTCCTGTGTTGTTTCCTAAAATAAGAACGTTTACGGATAAAAAATTGCTCCGCCTTGCTAGGGTCACCACCTTTTGTTTTACCCTATGTACCATCATTACAGCGCTGAATTCCAGCTATTTTGGAGGAGTGTTTGGATTGATTGTCAGCTGGTTTGCGGCGTTGCTGGGCCCCATTTCCATTCCCATGATCTTGGGATTGTTGCCTGCTTTTGCCAAAAGTGATGGAAGGGCGGCATTGATTTCCATAGTTGGAGGGCTATTGGCTTTTATGGGATTGAAACTAGTTCCAACGCATTCCCTTGCCTTGGAAATTGGAGGTCCGACCTTGGTATCTTTTTTTCTTTTTGTGCTATGGGGATGGTTGAATAATAAACCTGTACCTGCTGAAGTAAAGGATTTACATCTTAAATTGGAGAGCAAGTCAAAAGAATAATATGATGCAAGCCCCATTGAGAGGTATACATTTTGAAAGTGGGAAGGGTATTGAAATCCATTTTGAAAATGAGGTTGTATCCAATATAGTGGATGCGCCTTCGGATGAGTCGTTTTATAGGATAGCTCCGGGATTGGTGGACCTTCAGGTAAACGGCTACAATGGAATCGATTTCAATAGTGGGAACCTCACCAAGGAAGAGGTAGCGAAAGTTGTCCAATGCTTATGGGAAGTGGGGGTCACCACGTTCTATCCCACTTTGATTACCAATTCGGACGATACTATATCCCGTGCCATAGAAACCATAGTGGCAGCCTGTGAGGAAGATAAGCTTGTGAATGATTCCATTGGGGGCATCCATTTGGAAGGCCCGTTCCTTTCGAGTGAAGAAGGCCCAAGAGGTGCACATCCCCTTGAGCATATTAAAAATCCGGATTGGGAGCTCTTTAAAGCATGGCAAGAATGTGCCAAGGGCCGGATAAAACTGATGACCCTTGCTCCAGAGAGGGAGGGGGCATATGATTTTATAAAGAAATGCACTGCTTCAGGAGTGTTGGTTTCCCTTGGACATACCGCAGCGACTCCTGACCAGATAAAGAATGCGGTGGTAGCGGGTGCCCGCATGTCCACCCATTTGGGTAATGCCGCCCACCTTAACTTGCCCCGTCACCCCAATTATATTTGGGAACAATTGGCTTCGGATGATTTGTGGATTTCCCTTATCGCCGATGGGTTTCATCTTCCAGAATCCGTGTTGAAGGTTTTTATGAAGGTAAAGCCCGGGAAGAGCATTTTGGTAAGCGACTGCACCCAATTTGCAGGATTACCTCCGGGAACCTATACTTCGCATATTGGAGGTGCCATTGAACTGGGCAAGGAAGGAAGGCTCTTCATGAAGAAAAATCCAAGCCTTTTGGCCGGTTCGGCACAATCGCTAGTTAATTGCATAGATCATTTGGTGAACTCGGGCTTGGTTTCCCTACCAAAGGCATGGCACATGGCCTCCAAAAAACCTTTAGAACTCATGAATGTTCAAAGTTATGGCCTCAGCGAAAATGGAAAGGTCGATCTTGTGGTTTTTGAACGTAGATTAAATAAGATTGAAATTGTTCAAACCATAAAATCAGGAAAAGTGGTCTACCCATCAAGTAGTTAGAATTGGTTTTCCTTAAAAGGACCTAAGGTAAAATAAAGTGCATCCGTTGCGTCCATACGATAATGGGGTTTTATTCGTTCCACTAAAGACTTAGTCTACAAAATTCATTTTAAACAGAATCAACCGAAAAGAGAAATATGAAGAAACTGTTATTGGTCGTATTCCTGGTAATTGGTATAAGTGCAAATGCCCAAGAGCACAAAACCTATTATGATACCGGAGAATTGGATGAGGTTGGCGTTTTGGAAAATGGGATGCCAACGGGTACTTGGAAAAAATATTATAGAAGTGGTCAATTGGCGGCCATAGCGACTATGGAAGCGGGTATGCCGATTGGCGAAACAAAAGCTTACCATGAGAACGGGCAGTTGGCCGAGGTAAGGGTATATCTGAAAGGAAGGATCCATGGGATATACAAAGAGTATTCGGAGAACGGCCAATTGATTAAGATTGGAAGTTATTCAAATGGCGATCAGCAAGGCACTTGGAAGGAATATTACAAGAATGGGCAACTTAAGGAAACAGGGGCTTACAAAAATGACAGACGTGATGGACAATGGGAAATGTACTATGAAGACGGTAAACTTTCGGAGCTGATAAACTATAAAGATCAGGTGCGTGAAGGTATCTATGAGAAATATTATAAGGATGGAACCTTGGAGAAAACAGGCGCATATGAGGACGGGGACGGTTTTGGAGAATGGAAATATTACCACGGGAATGGAAAGTTGGCAGAAATAGGCAATTATGAAAAAGGATCAAAGGATGGAGAATGGAAACATTATCACGATAACGGTCAACTATATCATGTGCTTTTGCATGATAAAGGTAGACTTATGGACGTAATTTCTTGTTTTGATGGAAAAGGAAACCGCTTGGAAAAAGGAAGCTTGGTGAATGGGGATGGCACGGTGAATTACTATGACAGTAATGGGAAGTTACTGGAAACCATCGATTATTTGGACGGATACCTGCCCATTTTCTAGGGATTTTAAATATGGTTCGTGCAACAAGAAAGGCCGGGATTTTAAATCCCGGCCTTTCTTGTTAATGTCATCTTGATGTTGGGGAATCAACTTGGGATTAAGAATTTCAATATTGATCTTTATACGTACAATTCATCTCCTATTTTCGAAAAACAGGAAGGAATCCTGGAGACTACCCTATAAGTTTATCGTCAAAACTCCGATAAACATGATATCACTTCACATCAATGGGAAGTACTACACAATTGAAGATGACCCCGCAACACCTTTACTTTGGGTCTTAAGGGACAGTCTGGGTCTAAAGGGAACAAAGTATGGTTGTGGAATCGGACAATGTGGGGCATGTTCCGTCATGGTGGATGGTGTCTCGATCCGGTCCTGCACATTGCCCGTTGAAGCCGTTGCAGGTAAAGCTATTGTCACTATTGAAGGCATAGGAACGGAACATAAGTTGCACCCGGTTCAAGAAGCTTGGATAGCGGAAGATGTTCCCCAATGTGGATACTGCCAGAGCGGTCAAATAATAAGCGCTGTCTCCTTATTGGACCAAAACCCTAATCCTTCCCTTCAGGATATCAAAAAAGCCATGGATGGGAATCTCTGTCGATGCGGTACCTACAACCGGATTGAAAAAGCCATCTTAAGAGTCAAAAGCATATAGTATATTGATATGGAGCGCAGATTTTTTTTGAAATCAACGAGTTTTGGGGCTGGAGGGTTGTTAATCAGTTCCTGTATTGGTTTTATGGGCTGTGAGACAGAACCCGTGGAGCCATGGGAACCTAACTTCTTTCTAAGGATAATGCCGGATGGAACTGTGGAATTCAGCTGCCCCCAATCTGAAATAGGCCAAGGAACTTCCACCGGCCTCACCCAAATTTTGGCCGATGAACTGGGGGCGGATTGGGACAAGATCAAGATCCAATTGGCGGATGGGAGCTATGAAAAGTTTCCAGGAACCCAAGGGACAGGAGGAAGCAATGGCATCAGAAAGTTATGGGAACCCCTACGAAAAGCCGCTGCCATGGCTCGGGAAATGCTGATTCTGGCCGCATCCAAAAAATGGGATGTTCTTCCTGTTGATTGTTATGCCAAAGATGGATTTGTACATTCATCCAAGACCCAGCTCAAAATAGCGTTTGAAGAATTACTGTCTTTGGTCAAAGACGAATACCCATCGGAAGACATTGCTTACAAAAAGGAATCGGACTACCAATACATTGGAAAGTCCATTTCGGGCCACAAAAATAAAAAAATCGTTACCGGGAGTTTGGAATATTCCATGGATGTGACCCTTCCCAATATGGTATATGCCCGCATTGTCCGATGTCCGGTATTTGGCGGTGTGGTGAAGCATTTCAATGCAGATGCCGCTAAAAAGATGCCGGGTGTTATCAAAATAGTTCAGATTGAGCCCATTCCTGTTTTTGAAAATGACTTTGTTGGTGGGGTGCGTTCGGGAATTGCCGTATTGGCCGATTCGTCATGGAGGGCAATCAAAGCCAGTGAGTTGCTGGAGATCACATGGGATTATGGGGCCAATGCATCTTTGGATGAAAATGCCATCTATAATGAATTTGAGGAAAATGAAAAGGCAGTAAAACCTATTGAAGGTGGAGCGTTCAGTGATTTTCCCAATGCGCCGATAGAAGAGACCATTTCGGCAAGATATACAATTCCATATCAGGCAAACGCCTGTATGGAACCCTTGAACTCGGTCGCTTTTCATAAAGGGTATGAGGTTGAGGTTTGGGTCGGTACCCAATCCCCACAAATGACCCGGGAAAGAATAGCGGAGCTTACAGGCCTTCCTCTGGCATCGGTCATTATCCATAATAAATTTGCAGGAGGAGGTTTTGGACGAAGGTTCTTTACTGATTTTGTTGAAGAGTCAGTAATGTTGTCAGAGAAGGTTAGGAAACCTGTAAAGTTGATTTGGACTAGGGAAGATACCATATCCGCATCAAAATACCATCCGTACGCGGCGGAATATTGGTCGGCCCATTTGGGAAAGAACAATATCTTTTTGGGCTTTTCCAACAAAGGATATTTTACACGGGCGTCCAATTATCCATCTTACTTATATGGCAAACCCATACGATTCCATGAAAGCATACAGAACTCGGCAAAGCAACTGCTTCCAAGAGCTTCATGGAGGAGTGTAATGGCCTATCCATGGGGTTTTGGTATGGAATCTTTTATGGATGAGGTGGCCCATAAACTTGGAAAGGACCCCCTTGCATTTCGGTTGGAATTGTTGGGGGAAGCAGATGTTTCCAGCTTGAATAGAAACCCGGAATCGCCCTACCAACTGGAAGCAATACGGTTAAGAAAGACCCTGGAAACGGCATCCCAGAAGTCTGGATATACAAAAACTACGAAAGAGGGTCGTGCCTTTGGGGTTTCGGCCATAATGTACAACTACTCCTATTGTGCCCATATTGCTGAGGTTTCGGTAAATGAAGGCCAGTTGAAAGTCCATAAGTTCACCTCTGTTGTGGATTGCGGCAAGGTAATCAACCCCAGTCAGGTGAAATCCCAAATTGAGGGGAGCATTGTTTGGGGATTGACGGCATTGCTCAAAAAGAGCATTACTTTAAAAGAAGGCAGGGTGGAGCAGTCTAATTTCCATGACTATCCCTTGTTGAGATATAGTGAAACGCCAGAAATTGAAGTCCATTTGATGGCATCCGATCATATGCCAACGGGGGTCGGCGAGCCAGGGGTTCCTGGAGTGGCCCCGGCAGTTCTGAATGCTATTTACAATGCTACGGGAATACGGTTACGGGATGCACCGGTTTTGGAAATCCCCTGAATATTGGAAGCTCAAGGATAACAGACCCATTATTTTTGTTGTTTCTTTTTTCCCAGCAACAATCGCAACTGTGACCCCCATCCTCCAATGAGGGCATCATCAATGCCGTCACCGTTTACATCGCCAATGGCAATGTCCCAGCTTCTGCCAAAAGTGTTTTTTGGGATAATCTCTTGGGTCTTGTCTATAAAATTCCCGTTCCCGTCATTTTCATAGGCATGCATTTGCATAGGGGCAAAAGGAGGGATTTCTATGGCACTCATCAGAAGGTCCATGTCACCATCTTGATCAAAATCTATAGGGCTGCCGGCATAGGTTGAAAAGGTATTGGAAGGCATTTGTTCGGTTTGGTCTTTGAAATGGGCGTTCCCATCATTGATAAGAAGACGGGTTCGGGGGTCTTTTTCCCATTGTCCCCCATTATTGGTGAGATTGGCAAATACAATATCCAAATCCCCATCATTTTCGGCATCCACCAAAATAACCTTTCTAGTGTGCAAAGGGACGGAAAGTTCCAATTGGTCTGCAGCTTCCTTAAATGTTCCCATGCCATCGTTGAGAAATAGTCTGTTCGGGGGGATTTCGTTGCCCACGACCATATCCAAATCCCCATCGCCATCCAAATCGGCCAGTGCGATGCTTTGGGTCCCATCATTGATTTGGGGCAATCCCTGTGCGGTATAATCAATAAAGTAACCCGGGTTGTTTTTGTCATTGAGCCAAAGGAAGTTTTGACCGGAAACTCCTGAATTTCCAATCAAGATGTCAGGTAGCTCGTCTCCATTTACATCACCTACGTCCAATCCATTGCCTTCACTTTGACCAAGCATTCTGTCGCTGACATTTTGGAAGGAGGCATCACCATTGCCCAAATAATATTCATGGTATTGGTCATCTTCGGCAACAAAGATGATATCCATTATTCCATCATTGTTGAAATCAGCAATACGTACATGTTCCGTATCATGTGAACCACCTTCAAACACGCCTTTTTTCCATGTGAACTTTCCCTTGCCATCGTTGAGGTACAACCGGTTGATGTCTGATTCCAACGCCAGTATGGCATCCAAATCCCCATCTGCGTCCACATCCAACAAGGCAACATCCAAAGCATGGGCTTCTGGATCAACGGGAATATGGGTTTCCGTAACATCGATAAAGTAGGAGGTTTCATAGGATTACGAACTAACACTGGTGCATACACCTAATAGTGCCATGAAAATGTAATGGTGTGGCTGTACGTTTTGCATGTTCTGTGTTTTAAAGTTTTGAATGCTGTTATGGCCATATCATCAAAAAGATATTGCCGATAATTGGTCCAACTCAATAGATGTGATTCCCTTTAAACCTTACGGATTTATCGAGGTAGATATTTAAATTGTTTTCGTAAGGTGATGACTCCCTCGCTGGGAAAATCATTGGGTACTCTTTGGGTGACCTTTCCCGAAGCGGCCCATTCCGCCCCCCGAAGCAAGGTGACCTGAAACCCCGTACATTCTGTAGAATACCGAAGTTCAGGGTCGTTCCCTGCATGCCCCATGGCTGTAACAAACACACGTCCTTTTCCATATTTTACGGTCCATAGCATAGGCTCATTTCTACCGGTACCATCCAACTCGGGATCATCATAAGCGGTGGCCAGTACTTCCATATGTTGGGCGGGACCACGGGTTCTCCCATAAAGCTCGTCCTTGAAATGTTCCCATACGGGCGGAAGACCTTTTAAAATTGGGTGGTCTGGCTTTCTGTGGACCACGGTAAATGGATGCTGTAAAGCATGGTGCCCAGCACTTCCAGGAGAATAATCGTAGACAATCCGGTCATTTTTCCAATAAACATAAGGTCCATCTTTCTCATTGCGCCCGTTCCATGCACCCAATCCGATCATTTTGTTGTATTCGGCCCAGTCGTCCATGGCCACAATGGAAGAGTGCATGACCACGACGCCTCCTCCTTGGGCAACGTATTCCTCGAACTTCTTTTGGGTAGGTTCGGCCCAAGTGGTTCCCCCATAATTGATCACCACCAAATCATACTGGTCAAAGTTGGGGTTGAACAAGGCAATATCCCCATCCCAATTGGGCGTGGTTTCTATATCGACCGAGAACAGACCGCTGTTCTCCAAAGTCTGTTTTAAGGCATCACTACTGCCTTTCCACCAATGGTTTCCATCTTGTCCGGTCACGATCATCGTTTTGATTGTCTTTTGTGCCTGCATCTGGGAAACACCTCCCAACAATGTAATTAGGCCAAGCAGGGCCATTTTTAGTTTTTTCATGGCTTTTGGGTTCTTAAGATGTTATAAATGGTTTTTATCATGGCTCCTTCCTCGTCGTCGGATTCATAGGACCAGTACATACCTCCCCGCAGTCCCCTGTTCAATATGAATTGGCATTTTAATGCTATGGATTCTGGGGTTTCAAACGTATAGATCATCTGGCCCCGTGAGTTGACCAAATAAGAAACCTTGGCGTCTTCATCCCATTTTACCTCATATTTGGTCTGCCGCAGCAGGCTCTTGTAATCCACATCCCCGACTTTGTCCCGATCGCCTTTACCGTAGAGAGGCATCCCCATGACCAGTTTATCCAATGGTACACCAGCTTTTAAATGGGCATCCACGGCTTCCTCGGAGGTTATATTTCCGGTTCGTTTAGATCTGTAGAGAGCTGAATGGTGGTTTGGGGGCATTCCCATATCATAGGCCATGATGTTCACAAAATCAGTATAAGGCATGATGTCCCTGAAATTGATGTATTCCCCAGACGCCACAGTGGCCAAGGTCAACAGTTTGTAGGGTCCAATGGCATCCCTGATATCTTTCATCAACAATGTAAAGTTGGCGGTATCATCAGGAGAGGCGGAAATTTTGGCCAAGTCACTGGTAGGGTACTCCCAATCGATATCTATTCCATCAAGTCCAAATTGTTCCACCACGCGTTGGCAGTCGGCTGCAAATCGCTCCCGATTCCCTTTATCGGCGGCCATTTCACTAAAACGTCCGCTTCCCCAGCCTCCAATGGACAGCATTACCTTCAGGGAAGGAAATTGTTTCTTGAGGTCCACAATGGTCTGTAAACGCTCCTCGTTGTCAATACGCACCCCATCAAAACTATCGGTAACATGTCCAAACGCATAATTGATATGGGTCACATACGATGGGTCTGGCAGCCCTTCTTTCCATGAGGTCACATAGGCCACGACCACTTTTTTGTCGAATTCAATCGTATCATAAAACCACTCCACATCCAGATGGTTGCCTTCTTCATCCACAGTAAATGCATCATCCTTGAAATACTTGCGATAGAGTTCGTATTTGCCATCCTTGTCACGGTCTTCCAAAAGGATATCCCGTTCCGTGGAAATGGTAACCGATGAGGTGTACTGCACTTCCTTGGAGTAATGATCCAGAATTACATAGTAATTTTTAAAAAGATCGAAGTAGGGGTAATGCCCATTATGCGCACTGAACAATAGTACGTCTTCCAAGCCTGGGTCACTGTCCATCTGCACCAATTGTGACGCATGGAGTCCGAATCCCCTTTTTTGGATTCCCGAAGGATAGTGGTCCCAAGTTTTGGGAAGGCTTGTAGTGGCGAATTGTCCCCATCCTGAAAAAGATAGGAGCAATGCGGCGAAACAAAATAGTAGTCTCCTCATTTGTTTTGATTTTATCGATTCATTTATATGGCCTTTATGATCAACTTAAGCGATCATTACAGTTTTCTTACGAAATCTTATCCTTGATTCGGGATGCAGCGGCAGCATCCAACAAGACCTCACAATTGGGGTGCAATTGCACCACCGATGCGGGAATATCAATGGTCACGGGTCCCAATATGGCCTTTTCCACCATTTCGGCCTTGTGCTCTCCCTTTACGATGAGTATCAACTTCCGGGTGTGCATAATATTTTTGATGCCCCGGGTAAGACCACCCAGTTCATGATCAGCGGATACATTGGTCTCCCTGCGCACCCGTGCTTCAAAATCAGGATCCATGGGGGAAACCCAGGTTTCACTCTCAAACGGGGTTCCTGGCTGATTGATCCCGATATGGCCGTTGGTGCCGAGCCCCAACATCTGTAGATCGGCCCCGCCCCGTTCTGCCAAACGCTCCTCAAAAAGTGTTGCTTCGCCCTCAAAATCATCGGACATGGTAGGGGGCATGATGAAATTCTCCTCAGGAATCCCAAGCGGACCTGCAATCTGGTTTTTGATCATGGTATAGCAGCTACCGGCATACTCGCGGGGAAGATTGGTCAATTCATCCACATTGAACAGGGTGAGTTGATCTACGGCAAAAGGATATTTTTCATGGATTTGGGAAACAATGGCGTGCATGTTGATCGTGGTCTGTCCTGTTGAAAGCCCAATCACGGAATTGGGTTTTTCCAAGATCTGTGCAATGATCCGCCATGCTGCGGTGATGTCAAAATCCGATTCGTCCTTGGTAATGGTAATTTTCATGTATCGTTGTTATGGTTTACTCAATTCATTTTGAAAAAAATCTTCTATGGCTTGGGCAGCTTCCAATTCGTCCTCACCCTCTATGGTCAGCATAATGGAATCGCCCCCTTTTGCCCCCAACGTCATCAATCCGATCATGCTGTTCAGTTCAATGGGGTCCTTATCTTTTTTGATCTGTATAGTCGATTGAAATTTTCGTCCAATTTTGATAAGATTTGCCGCTGGTCGGGCATGGATTCCATCTGGATCCGTGATGATGTATTCTTTTGAAATCATATATGTTTTTCGAGATAGTCGGTTATACTTTTTGAATGGTCCATGTTCATGACATGATTCCATATTTCTTTGGCTTTCTTGATATTGTGTTTGCGAATGATATCCTTTACCTCTGGAATGGAGGTACTGCTCATTGAAAATTCCCTCAGTCCCATTCCCATTAAAAGGAGGGTTGCCCTGGTATCAGAGGCAAGCTCTCCGCAGACGCTCACCGATATGTTATGGTCATGGGCCCGCTCAATACTTTGCTGAATAAGCCTCAACACGGCGGGGTCAAATGGGTTGTACAGCTGTTTTATGTTTTCGTTGCCACGATCTACGGCAAGGGTATATTGGCAAAGGTCATTTGTGCCAATGCTGAAAAAATCCACTTCCTTGGCCAGTACATCTGCCATGATTGCGGCTGAAGGAACCTCAATCATGATTCCCACGGGGATGTTCGGGGCAAATACAATGCCTTCGGAGAACAGCTCTTCCTTGACTTGGTCCAAAATTTCCTTGGCTTTCCGAAGCTCCATGACACTGGAGATCATGGGGAACATGATTTTAAGGTTTCCATGTACACCCGCTCTGAGAATGGCCCGAAGTTGGGTGGTAAATATTTCCTGGCGGTCCAGGGAAATTCGAATGGCCCGGTATCCCAAAAAGGGATTCTCCTCTTTGGGAAGGTCAAAATACCCCAAGGGTTTATCACCACCTATATCAAGTGTTCTTACAGTAACGGGAGTGCCTTGGGCATGGATGGCCACCGATTTATAGAATTGGTATTGCTCCTCTTCAGTTGGGAAGGATTCCTTTTCCATATACATCATCTCGGTACGCAAAAGACCTGCTCCCTTGGCGCCAAATTCCAAGGCCTTCGTCATGTCTTTGTCATTGGAGATATTGGCCAATAGGGTTATACCAACCCCATCATTGGTAATGGCAGGCACCTCTTTCAACGAGTTTAGATAGGCCTTGTGTTTGATAAAATCCACCTGCTTTTGTCGGTATTCTTCCTTCACATTTTCGCTTGGGTTTACAATCACCGTTCCTTGGGTTCCATCCACAATGATATGATCTCCATGGATTACGGTTTCCAATAGTTCACCACAGCCCAATACTGCGGGTACATTATTGGATTTGGCCAAGATCGCGGTATGCGAAACGGCTCCCCCAGTTTCCGTGGCGAAGCCCAAAACCTTTTCCAAATCCATGGATATGGTGTCCGAAGGGGAGAGTTCCTTGGCCAATACGATGGAATTGGGGCCAAGAGGAGTTATTACTTTGTGATTTCCCTGTAGATTTCCCGCAATACGATCTCCAATATCCCGAATATCTGCCGATCGAGCACGTAAATAGGCATCATCCAATCCTTCAAAGAGCTGTACCATTTTGTTGACCACCAAGGTCACCGCGTCCATTGCATTCTTTCTTTCCTCGGTAATATGGTTTATGACTTCATCATTGATCTGTGGGTCCTGCAACAATTCAATATGTGATTCCAGAATGTCAAATTCTTCTGGGTTTGATTTTGCTTTGTCCTTCAACAGCTCAAGTTGCCCCATTGACTTACGGATGGCATCCTCAAACTTTTCAAGTTCGATGGGAATCGATTGGTCGTCGATCAAAATTCCAGATAAAGTTGGTCTGGTCTTGATGATAAGATGGGCGTACCCTATGGAAATGCCTGGGGATGCGGCCACCCCCATAAATCGTTTTTCTATTTTTTCTTCTTTATCCACTTTTACAAGTCTAGATGAATATGTGGAACATGCTTCCCAAGAATCCTAGTACAAGCAGTCCCAATAACAATAGGGTGACCTTCACGTTCTTCTTTAAAAAGAAGTAGGTTAAAAAGGTCAATAACAATGGAATGATCCCTGGCGCCAATTGATCCAAAATTCCCTGCAATGCAACCGTGGAATCTCCTGTCCCAATCTCTATTGGGGTGTTTACCGACATGAGCAGGGAGGGCATGGCCCCAACAACCATAAGGCCAACAATGGAAGACCCAAACGTAAGGTTGTCCATTAGCTTACTCCCTGACAGTCGTTGTAAAAAGCGGTTCCCTTGGGTATATCCAATAAAGGTAAGCTTGTATCTGAGCCAAAGGTGCGGACCATTGTATATGATGATAAATAGAACCGGACCTATAATGTTCCCTTGAAGGGCCAGTGATGCTCCAACACCTGCGGCCACTACTTTTAGTGTTCCCCAGAACAAGGAATCGAATATTCCGGCAATAGGCCCCATAAGACCCACCTTTACGGCATTGATGGATTCCGGGTTGAAATCCTTGGTCTTTGCATTTTGCTCTTCCATGGCCGCGGCCACACCCAAAATCAATGTGGAACCATATGGACTTGTATTGAAAAACTGTAAATGACGTTTAAGGGCGGCTGAAATGTCTTCCTTGGTCTTGTATAGCTTCTTCAGTACATGGATGATTGAAAATGCAAACCCTGTATTTTGACATGTCTCAAAATTGAAGTTGGCTTCCAGGGCAAGGGATCGATAAAAAATACCCCTCACTTCCTTTTTGGATAGGGAAGACATGGCTTCCTCACCATCTGTGGTCTGGTCCCCATCATCGGAATCAAAATTTTGTTCTGTAAACTTTGTGATGACGAGCGCTATGATGATCCCAATTCCGCCAATGGCGATCATGGGCAATTTTAGATAACTGCTCAGAATAAAGCCTAAGAAGAAATAGTGGGCCACTTTTTTGTTGAACATGACGTGCATGAGCAAAGCAAACCCCAAAGCGGGAAGCATGTTGCCGGCCACTTTCAACCCATCGTTCACCCAAAGGGGGATCATATCCAAGAACACTTTCATGGCATCCGCACCAAGAAAAAGTGCCAAAAAGACAATTAGTCCCATTAAAAGGGGTTTTAGCAGACCGGAAACAATGTGCAGTCGCTGAAATTTTTGAATGTCTCCCGCTTCAGCATACTGTTCAAATTTTTTATTGAACACGGCACGGAAAATAAAGAGTCCACTCAAGATCATTTCCGCCAAAATGGAGATAGGTACCGCCAATCCTAATGCTATGGAAGTTCCCTTGCCGGACATGATGGCAAAGGCGGTTCCCAGAACACCTCCGGTAATGACATCTGGGGGAATGGCCGCCCCAACTTTGATGTTTCCCATAAATATGAGTTCCAAAGTGGCGCCCATGATGATACCCTGGGTAACATCACCCAGAACCAGACCCACGAGAGGTCCCAATACCAGAGGTCTGCTGAGCAAGGTGGTGCCCAAAAAGTCCTCAAAATGCCCGAACACCGCTATTAAGGTTATAAGAATATTGGTTATCATCTAAAAGAAGGGTGTTACAGTAGGGTTTCGATCATTTGCTTTTTGTCCGTGGGAACTTGACGAACCTCCAATTCCACCCCTTTTTCCAGCAGGGTGTGTATAAGTGTGCTATCCTCTTCCGATATGGCCACCGATTTGGAGATCAATCGTTTTCCTTCCCCAGAACGGATACCTCCGAAATTGATTGATTTGATTTCTTTGACCCCATCTACCATGGCAAAAGCATCCATAACCGAGTTGATCAGGATGAGCACTTTCAAGGACTTGTTTTTCTCATCGTTCAAAAACTGAATGGATTCTTCAAGGGAACGAATTACCAATTTTACCCCCGCCGGTTTGGCCAGGCCCAAGGTCATTTTTTGGAAGTCGTCTTGGGCAACCTTGTCGTTGGCCACCAAAAGGCAGTCCACCCCAAGGGATGGTACCCATGTGAATGCGACCTGACCGTGCACTAGTCGATCGTCTATTCTAGTTAATTTAATCATTTTGAGTTTGTTTAGTTATCAATTTGCTCACGTAAACGATTTGCGTTTTTGCATTTTCAATGGCATCATCCAAGACCTTTTGAAGATCTTCGTTAGGGTCAGAAAGGACTACTTCGATCAATAAGGGCAGATTTACCCCTGAAACAATATGTGCATTGCCAGAGTTGATCCGTTGTATGATTTGGTTTGTGATACTTCCTCCCATAATGTCCGTGAACACGACCAGCTCATCACCTATTTCGATTTCTTTTAGAATGTCATCCAAATGGTCCTGTATGGGACTATCGTTATCGGTATAGGCATCCAGGACAAAAATGTTGTCCTGTGCCCCGATGATCATATCCAAAGATGATTTTATACCGGAGGCAAACCTGCCGTGTGTTGCTATCAAAAATTTTCTCATCAATCTTTTTTTAGGGCCCATTGAAGGGTGTTTTCAAAAAGTGTGGTGAACTCTTGTATCTCAAACAATCCGCCGTGGTGACCAAACAGAAAGTATACGTTTTTGGCTTTCTTGGTGGGATTGGTCCAAATGACCGGATGGTCTCCCATGGTTATATCGGATGGTGGGTTGTAGCTATTTTCATCCACGGTGGCCAAAACCTTTGCGCCATCCCTTGGATTGCGGTCAAAGGTGTACCATTCTTCCCTTGGGAGGTTAAAGTGGTCGGGAAGCGACTTGAAAATTGGGTGTTCCTTCTCCTCAATATGTACTTCTCCATCCACTCTTTTAGCGACATAATCCTTGAACCGGATGCCTCCCAAAAAGTTGGAAAACCAACCCCACATTTCATAACCGTCGAACTCGCCCAAGAGTGCTGCATGGTGGAATCCTATCCATGCTCCCTTACCATTGTCAATGTAGTCTTCAAAGGCGGCCTTTGATGCATCCGACCAGCGATAAGGCGGGAAATTTAACTGAAGGAACAAATCATACCGGGCCAAAAAATCGGTGGAAATGGAATCGGTTTCCGTAATAAGGTCATATTCCAGATGGTTCGCAGCGCTATAGCCATCCAACCATTCCAAAGCAGCGGCCACAAAGCTTTCATGGATTTCACCCCGCTCGGCAATCACGATCATTCGTTTTTTGGTTTGGGAGTATGTTGAGGTGGTCATCACCAAGCCCAACAAAGCGGCAAACAGTATAGAAATCGTTTTCATTTGATTGATCTTTTTAAGTTGTCATATCGGGAAACAAACCCTTTTTTATTTTGATTCCAAGGCGGTCAACGCTTGTAAAAACCATGCGGTATGGGGAATCCATTGCTCACTCCATCGCCATTCATTACCAGAATCCTCATATCTGAAATCAATTCCGCTGCCATCCGGTTTTTCCTTGAAACCGGTAATCCCGTTGGAAATGCCCCCTATGCCCGACCCGTGCCCATACATGGAGGCCATATAGGGTACATTGACCTGCCCATAACCGTACATCATGCATACCTGATAGGGATTGGTGCCCAAAATCCAGTTCAGATAGGCACTAATGGATTGCTCCAATTCTGGGCTCACTCCCAAATGGGTGGGTGCGGGATATACCAATCGACCCCCTTTCAACAATGCAGTGGCCAACGAACCGATTCTGGCATTTTCCCCTTGCCACCACCAGCCACTTTCATTTTCATGCGGGATAAAGAAACCATTCATGATAGTGCCTTCATATTTGAAGGTCTGTCTGGGATACTGGAACGGATTGGCGGTCTCTGCCGAAATCTGTAGTTGATAATCAATGAATTTTTTAATGGTGCTTAGGGTCTGGTTTCTCAACGCCCTGTCTTTTTCTGCATCCAAATATCGAATCAAGGCTATCAAGGGAAGTCCGGCATCCGAGGCATGCCAAAAGGGTCTTGTCTTTGCATCATCACTCCAGAAGAAGCCTTCCTCGGACTGTCTTTGTACAAACTTTTCCGCCCTTGCCCTGGCATCTTTTTGGTATTTGGGTTTTCCTGTGGCCAACCATAGTTCGGTACTGGCCATTAAGGCAGAATAGTCATCCAAGATGTTTTCCGTATGGTCATCAATGTACTTGGTGCTGTTTTCCAGCAAATGTGCATAAGCCTTCTCGGCCGCTTTCAGATATTCGCTGGGTCTATACTTGCTTTTCCATTTCCAGGTGGAGATACGGGCCAATGCTGCCACACCCATGCCCCCTCCTTCGCGAAAGCCACTTTGGTAATCCGATGTGGTTTTACTATCGGCCAACAATCCCACAACACGTCTTTCCTTGGGATCTTTTTTGAAATACGAGAAGAGGGTCATGTAGAAATATCCTTCGGGGGATAGCGATTTCATGATGTAATCTGCCCCGTAGAACGTTTCTTGGATGAGCGAGTCCTTGATTCCAGTGGCCTCCAAAAGATGGGGAATGGCCTCCACGGTTTCCATCATGGACCAATCCACCAACGGGGTCTGTTGCGGATTCATGTAGTTGGTATACGCCAAATGCGAAAAGTATTTGCTCACGTCCCCTGAAGCATCACACCAGCCGCCCTGAAGATCAACGGTGGTTTCGCTGCCAAAAAGTTTGACGTTGGCGTCCCCCATAAGCTCTTCTTCGGAATCTGCCCTTTGTCCATAGAAAAATTTGGTGATGGCAGGAATCAAACTTTTGGAGATTAATTGACTGTTGATTTCAAAATCAAAAGATTGGAGATTATTACCGTCAAACGCTATTTGAATGTTATAAAAGCCCGGGGTGTTGAATTGGGAGAAATTGATGGTGGTATACCAATCATCCGACCAATCCATGACCTGTTCCGATTTTCCAATGGAACCGGTAAATACTTTTTCTCCTGTCCTGGTATCAACCAAGGCGAAAGCTTTACCGGAGGGAATGGGAGCTTTGGTTTTAAGAACGGCCTCTTTCGGAAGATTGCTGTCATAACCCACCTGATTGACCAGAATAGTGGCTTGGCTTTCCAGAAAGCTATCCATCTGCCTTTCTTCCTTTCCATATTGGTCGGCCGCCCAGTTGATGGCATTTCCCATCAAGAGCTTATAGTCTGGATTGTCGCACGAACTGGTATGGTGGCCAATACTGATGTAAACGGCTTTATCATAACTTGGATTCGTCCAAACCACGGGGTGGTAGCCCATAGGTTTTCGGGGTTCGTATGTGCTTTCGTCCGCTATGGCAAGGATGTTCACGGGTGGGGACGGAAGCCGGTCAAACTCATACCACTCATCGCGCAGGGTAAAGCTGGCGGATAGCCCCTTGGTAATTGGGTGCTCCGAGTTCACAATTCGAACCAAACCGTTTTGGAGCGGAGGATGGGGGGAATAGATTACACCACCCAAGAGATTTTCATACCATTTCCAATATTCTTTTCCCTTTTGGTCAAATTGGGTGCCTGTGAGTCCGGCAGCATGGATTCCGATCCAACCCTTGCCTTTCTCCATAAACTGTTGAATGGCATATTGCTGGGCAGCGGAAAGGTCAAAAGGAGCTACGTGCAGTTGAACGAACACATCGTATTGGGCCAGATTCAATGGATTTATCTCTGAAGTATCCCGCGTAAAATGCAGTTCAAAATTATTTTTGTTGGCCAGTTGGGCAAACATGCTCTCGGATTTGTCCGCCATGGGCGAATGATATTGGTCCACGGCCCCGATGACGAATACCTTTGCCCTTTTGGTGTCATGGTCTTGAGCATGCAAGGTTCCAAGGCCAATCAGGGTGAAAACCCATAGAGCAGAGATAAAAAACTGGCGACTTTTCATGGTTGGTTCAATTGGTGGGTTTAGTATGAGATACCATCCTGCAATGCGGTTTCGTATTTCTCAACATCTATTTTATATAGGTTGGGGGGTTTGTTGGCCCCTCCTTTTCTTTTCTCGGGAAGCTTGATGAGAAATTCATAGCGCATCAGCAGTTTGTGAAAATTCCGCCGGTCAAATTCCCGGTCTAGGATGGTTTCATAAAGGTTTTGCATATCGCGTAGCGTAAACTTTTCGGGCAAAAGTTTGGCGATGGGCAAATAGCGCAAATCCTTTCTTAGGGAAACAAGGGCCATATCCACAAAATCGTTGTGGTCGAATAAAAGGTTTGGAATTTTGGAAATGGCACACCATTGATATTCTTTAAAAGGGGGGGCGATTTTTTCAAAATCAACCAAAGCATAGTAGCCTATTGAAATGGTGCTCTGATAGGAAAGGCTCTCGGTCGCCTCTTTTTTAGAGGATTCCAATACCGCTTTGGTCTGCTCTTTTGAGTAGTGTTTGTAGCGGTCAACGGCGCCAAAGGTTTGAAACTGCTGTAGAAAAACATTTCCAATGCCCGTTGTTTCCTCCAGTACCCTTGATGCGGCCATGCCGAGGGACTCTTTTCGCGAAACCGCACCTCTAGGTAAACTCCAATATTCTGAATCATCGACTTTTAGCAACAAGACTTTGAGGTCTGTTGCATGAAAACCGAAAATGACACAATCCACTGAGACTTCTGGAATATTGATGTTTATATCTGACATTTTTCTTGGTTGGTGAAAACAAATATAACAGTTAGTGTAAATTTTACGCACTAATTAGCGTATTTTTTACGCATTAATATTTTCGAGGAGTTTTGGGTTGTGTAATATGGATGGCATAAAACCCAGTATTTAGGGATTTTTATGTGAATTAAAAATTGATTTCTGACTTCATCCTTGTCTGAATCGCAGGAGAATTATGGGAAAGTAGGTTGGGAAACGAAAGGATAGGGCAAAAAAAAACGGACTGCAATTGCAATCCGTTTAGGTTTTTAGTAGCGGGGACTGGACTCGAACCAGCGACCTTCGGGTTATGAGCCCGACGAGCTACCTGCTGCTCTACCCCGCGATGTGGACGGCAAATATACAACCGTTTTTCGGTTATTTCCAAACAAAACCCAATATTCCTAAATCATTTGGGGCTATACTGCTGAAAATCCCTAAATTCGGAGTTTTTGACCCTATGAAAGCAATCAATGATTTTCTGTCCTCTATATTACCATACACTGAATGGCCCATGCTTCTATTACTGATAGGAGGAGGGATTTTCCTGATTTTTTACTCCAAATTTACGCCCTATCGCTATTTCGGGCATGCCATTGCCGTAGTTTCAGGAAAGTATGATGATAAGAATGCCAAAGGGGATGTGAGTTCATTTCAGGCATTATCCGCCGCGGTGGCAGCCACTGTGGGCTTGGGGAATATATCCGGTGTGGCCATTGCCATCCATGATGGGGGGCCAGGGGTTGTTTTTTGGATTTGGATGACTGCACTTTTGGGCATGGGTATAAAATTCTATTCCGGTAGTTTGGCCATTATGTTCCGGGATACCGATGTCGATGGAAAATTACAGGGAGGCCCTATGTTCTATATTACCAAGGGAATGGGAAAATGGGCAAAGCCCATGGCCATTTTTTTCAGTATTTGCGGATTGTTCGGTTTTCTGGGCGTGTTTACCGCCAACCAGTTTACCGAAGCCTTTATGGGGGTGATCAAACCCCATGAAACCTTATTGGCTACCAGCGAGTTTAATTGGAAACTGGGTATTGGGTTTGTTTTGGCCATAGTTACCTCCATCGTCATCTTTGGGGGACTCTCCAAAATCGCCAAGGTGGCTTCGGCCATTGTGCCCTTTATGGTAGGGGTATACCTCTTGGCCGTGATTTTTGTGATGGCAAATAATGCTGGGGAAGTATTGCCGGCCCTTAAGATGATTTTTGTGGAAGCTTGGAATTTTGATACCATAGTCACGGGTGGATTCTGGGGCCTGGTGATAGTAGGGGTACGCCGTGCCATGTTTTCCAATGAAGCCGGTCTGGGTAGTGCACCCATGTACCACGGACAATCCCGTAACGATGAACCTACCAAGGAAGGATTGGTGGCCATGTTGGGGCCATTTATAGATACCATAATGGTTTGTACCTTTACCGCCGTGGTCATTATCTTGAGTGGGGCGTACCTGGAGGATGGCAGCGGAATTACCATGACCATGACCGCTTTTGAAACAACACTTTATGGGGTTGGGGACATTTTGTTAATGGTGATAGTAACGGCATTTGCTCTTTCCACACTATTTACCTATTCCTATTACGGGGTAAAATGCCTTTCATTCCTTACCAATCCCAAAATAGGGAAGTGGTACAATGTATTTTTTATTGTGATGGTGGTTTTTGCCACGATTGCATCGTTGGATTTAGTGAAAAATCTCATAGATTTATCCTATGCCCTGATGGTCATTCCCAACATGATTGCCGTACTGTATTTATCACCCAAAGTAAATGAGTCGGCCAAAAACTATTTTAAAAAATTGAAGCAAGGTGGCGCATAGATCAGGTTTTGTAAATATCATTGGAAATCCCAACGTAGGGAAGTCTACCTTAATGAACGCCTTTGTAGGGGAGAAACTTTCCATTATCACCTCCAAGGCCCAGACGACCCGTCATCGGATTTTGGGTATTGTCAACGGGGACGATTTTCAGGTAATCCTTTCCGATACCCCGGGGATCATCAAACCTGCTTATGAACTCCAATCTTCCATGATGGATTTTGTGAAATCGGCCTTTGAGGATGCCGACGTCTTGCTCTACATGGTGGAAATCGGTGAAAAAGCACTCAAGGATGAGGCTTTTTTCAAGAAAATACAGAACAGTAAGATTCCGGTGTTGCTATTGCTTAACAAGATAGATACGTCAGACCAAGCAGCTTTGGAGGAACAGATGCAACATTGGCAGAATGTGCTTCCCAATGCGGAGATCCATCCCATATCAGCCGTGGAGAACTTCAATGTAAAGGAAGTCTTTGAACGTATTTTGGAATTGCTGCCCGAAGCCCCTCCTTACTACCCCAAAGACCAATTGACCGACAAACCCGAACGTTTTTTTGTCAATGAGACCATCAGGGAAAAAATATTACTGCACTATAAAAAAGAGATTCCCTATTCGGTAGAAGTGGAGACCGAGGAGTTTTTGGAAGACGAAGATATCATCCGAATCCGTTCCGTGATCATGGTGGAGCGCGATACCCAAAAAGGAATCATCATCGGCCACAAGGGGAGTGCCTTAAAAAGAGTGGGTGTGGAAGCTCGTAAAGACTTGGAAAAATTCTTTGCAAAGCAAGTACATATCGAACTCTATGTGAAGGTCAACAAAAATTGGCGCAGCAACAGCCAACAACTTAAGCGCTTTGGGTACAACAACTAGACCGATTCTCGGGGGAATCCAGAGACCATTTTCCTAAAAAAATCCTTGAGTTGCTCCATTTGGGGTTTTCCCTTGGATTTTCCCATACGGCCAAAAGCATATAGCCCAAACCAAATCAATACCAAGAAGAACATGCCCACGAGCAATAGGGTCACATCCTTTCCCAACGAATGGTTGGAATAGGCAAATACACCCAAAATCACAAAGAGGGTGCCCACACCAAAATGCAGGAACATAAAAAAGGTCCAAAGTGTGGGGTTGGGGCCAAAGACCCCATGAATTTGGCTCTCTCCTTCCTCAAAGGAAATGAGTTCCAGGTGAAGTTGCGGGGACCAAAAGGTGATTTCAGAGGGTTGGAACCGGATGTAGATATGCTCATCCAAACGTTTTACCACAAATTGTCCGTCCCCAACCGAATCAAAAACCTGCTTTATGTGGTCCAAATCGGTTTTCAAGGCCAACTGAAATCGGGGCCTAAGGACAATCTCATTGGTGAAATCACTCATAACATATTGAAATAGATAAAAGAAGGTATCATTTTTTCTTCATAATAAATGGTACTTTTGCCAAAATTTAATGCTGATGGGAGCTATAGTAGCTATCGTAGGGCGACCCAATGTAGGGAAATCCACTTTTTTCAACCGATTGATACAACGCCGTGAGGCCATAGTGGATGCCGTTAGCGGGGTAACCCGCGACCGTCATTACGGGAAGAGTGACTGGAACGGTCGGGAGTTTTCCTTGATCGATACCGGAGGATATGTGCTCGGGAGCGATGATGTTTTTGAAAAGGAAATCGACCGGCAGGTGGAACTCGCCATAGGCGAGGCCGATGCAATCATCTTTATGGTCGATGTGGAATCCGGGATTACCGGCATGGATGAGGATGTGGCCAAATTGCTCCGTAAGGTTGATAAGCCTGTTTTCTTGGCTGTGAACAAGGTGGATAATGCACAACGAATGGCAGACGCCGTGGAATTCTATGCCTTGGGATTGGGGGAGTACTATACCCTTTCCAGCATCAATGGAAGTGGAACTGGGGAGTTGCTGGATGCTTTGGTGGAAGTATTGCCCGATGTAAAGGAAGAAGAAAGTGAATTGCCCCGTTTTGCCGTTGTGGGACGACCCAATGCGGGAAAATCTTCTTTTATAAATGCCTTGATAGGCGAAGACCGTTATATTGTTACCGATATTGCAGGGACCACTCGGGACAGTATTGACACCAAATACAACCAATTTGGGTTTGAGTTCAATTTAGTGGATACTGCCGGAATCCGAAGAAAATCCAAGGTCAAGGAAGACTTGGAGTTTTATTCCGTAATGCGTTCCGTGCGGGCCATTGAGCATTGCGATGTCTGTATTTTAATGTTGGATGCCACCCGTGGTTTCGATGGACAGGTGGAAAACATTTTCTGGTTGGCCCAACGGAACAACAAGGGAATCGTGATATTGGTGAATAAATGGGATTTGGTGGAAAAGGAGACCAATTCCGTGAAAGAATATACCGCTAAAATTAAGCAGGCCATCGCACCTTTTGAGGATGTGCCCATTCTCTTTATTTCGGTAATGACCAAGCAACGGATTTACAAAGCCATCGAAACGGCAGTGGATGTTTTCAAAAACCGTTCAAAGAAAATCGTGACCCGCAAATTGAACGATATTATGCTTCCTATCATTGAGCATACCCCTCCACCGGCCTACAAGGGCAAATATGTGAAGATCAAGTTCTGTACCCAATTGCCCACGCCCTATCCGCAGTTTGCTTTTTTCTGTAACCTGCCGCAATATGTGCGCGACCCGTACAAGCGATTTTTGGAAAACAAGCTTAGGGAGCATTTTGATTTTACAGGAGTTCCCATCACCATTTTTATGCGGAAGAAATAGGCTCAATTTTCTGATGCGAACCGGACCTGGATGGATTGTTCAAGGCGATTGCCTAAATGGTCCGTGGCAGAAAGCACATAATCCCCCGGTTTGATGTCCAAAATAAGTTCATGGAAATTTTCGGTCTTACCCAAGTAGGTTTCGTCTAAATACCAATACACAATGGCATTGGATTGCTGATGCGCCAATTTTAAAACAATATCGGAAGTTGTGTTGCCCAAATCCTTGGGGAGCAAAATGGTCTCATTCCGTTTCGGATAAAGAAAATCCATAGGTTGGCTTTCCATGGAAGCACATCCGTCCAGATAGGGAGGTAGTGGTGCGTAATTGGGATGCGATGTGGTATAATAGTACTCCAGCACGGGGGGGAGCACAAACCAGTTTTGGGCCACCATGTCTTCCAAAGGGTAGCAGTTGGAATGCACCCGAAATTGTTCCGAGGCATCCAGAAATACCTGCTGATGATAGGGGCAGGGACCACTTCGTGTACCGTGGGTGGGCACATGCTCCTTTTGGGTTTCGCTACAGTAGACCGAAGCACGGTAACCACTTTGGGTGCACACCTCCAACTCGATCAGGTCATCAAAAGGTTCTTGAAACCAATTGCTGTAGGGCAGGGCGTCCAGTACATCAAAAAGAATAGGGGCTGCTGCGGTGATTCCAGTTAAGCCGGGTCTGCCTTCGCCATCGGCATTGCCCACCCAGACCCCAATGGTATATTTGGGAGTGGTACCCACGGCCCAGGCATCCTTAAATCCAAAACTAGTGCCCGTTTTCCAAGCAATGGGCTGGGAGGAATCAAAAAATTGCCAATTCTCACTCCCTTCCGGACGGTTCACCTCCATCATGGATTGAAAGGTGTCATAAATGGCTCCTGCCCCAAAAATGGGTGGGTCAAATTGTTGTTCCCCAAAATCCGGTTTATCCTCTAGAAGATAAGAAGGTTCCAAAAACTCGGTTGGGCGGTAGGTGCTCGAGTGGTCCACAAAATAATTCAAGGTGGAGGCCAAGGCAGCATACGTTTGGGTCACTTCCCATAAAGAGCTTTCGGCTCCCCCGAGAATCAAGGACAATCCATAATACGAAGAGGGTCGGTCCAGTGATTCCAAATTCATTTTCTTGAGCTTGTTGTAGAATTTTTGCAACCCATACTCCCTAAGCAATCGTACTGCGGGGACATTCAAAGAGCGGGAAAGTGCCCTGCTGGCCGGTACCGCGCCCACATGTTTTTTGTCGAAATTCTGAGGATGGTATCCATTGATGACCGTGGGAACATCCTCGACCAAACTATGGGGCAACACAAGCCCTTCATCCAGCAAGGAAGCGAAAAGAAAGGGTTTTAGGGTACTTCCAGTACTTCTGTTCTTGGTGATGACATCCACGTAATTGGCATGGTCTTTCCCCGAAGGGGAATTCCCCACATAGCCCAACACTTTGCGCGATTCCACATCCAGGGCCAAAACGGCCAGATTATGGATTTCGTTACTTTTTAATTGCTGATAGTGTCTTTCGGCCAAAAGGTTGAGTCGATTTTGTAGGGGGCGGTCAATGGACGTTGTGATGCGTTGTCCAGGATGTTCATTTCTAATCCGTTCCGTGAGATGGGGCGCCACATCTGGGAGGGGCATGGGTTTTTGGGGCAAGGTCTCCTCCAAGGCCAATTCATAGGTGGTTTCGTCTATCACATCCTTATCCCGTAGCTTTTGCAGCAATCGGTTACGTTTATCCAAAAGCACCTGCTCATTTCTGCCGGGAAAGATCAGGGAGGGTGCATTGGGCAAAATCGCCAATGCCGCCGATTGCCCCCAACTCAATTCATGGGCGGGTAGGCCAAAGTAGCGCCATGCAGCCGTTTCCAACCCCACCACGTTTCCACCATAAGGGGTATGCGAAGCGTACAAATTTAAAATCTCCTCTTTGGAGTATCCAAACTCCAAGCGGGTAGCCATAAAAATCTCGATGCACTTTTCCCAATAGGTGCGACCCCTGTTTTTCCGACTTAGGCGAATCACCTGTTGGGTAATGGTGCTTCCACCCCTACGGGTTTTTTTGGTAAGGTTGTGTCCAATCGCCTTGACGATGGAGATGGGATTGAAGCCGGGATGTCTGTAAAAATATTCATCCTCAAATAATAGGATACACTCCTCGAAACGCTTGGGAACGGAGTCCAACTCGGGAAAACGCCATTGCCCATCATCGGCAATCCTAGCCCCGATCAGAATCCCATCGGAACTGTTGACGACCGTGGAGGTAGGGTCTTGGAACAGTTTTTTGGGCAGACAGAACAACCATAAAATCAAGACAGCGCCAAGGACACTTATCTTGATTTTATGCTTGGTAAGCGTTTTTCGTAGGGGCGATATGTTCTTTATCCACGCCACATCACTGAACCACTTTAATCCATTGTCCTTTGTTTCGGGCTTGGTAGTTATTGTCGTACATGGCTTCGGCTTGGGCTCCGGGCAGATAGTAATCGCCTAGGAACGAAGCATTCAGTTTTATGGTGAAGCTTTTTGATTTTTTCGGACCAAGATCAAAATATAGATGTGTACGGTCGTCCCTTGTATCCACATAATCCGCTTTGGAAGCATTGCCATTGTCACCACCCGCATAGGAAGTATCCACGATTTCCCATCCGCTGGGTACAATATGGGTCAGGGCCACATTGTCCACATAATCGTTGGAACTGTTGTAGACCGTGATTTTTGCTTGAAACTCGCTTCCTTGTCTAAGCTCGTTCACATTGATGGCGTTTCCAATGGCATCCAAATAGCCCACAGATAGATTCAGGTTTTGCTGTTGCGCCAATTCTTCACCAACGGGAAGTTTCCCGGTTTGTGTGAGGGTGGCATATATGGTATTGCCCTGTTTGTTGTTTATCTGCAATTCATTGCTGAAAGACGTAATGGCAAGGCCTCTTTGTGCAATGGCTCTATCGGTTTTTACCGCTGTTTCTTTTCCATTTTGGGTAAAAGTCAAATCAATGGACTTACCGCCGTTCTTCAGCACCATTTTAGATAGGGAGAGTAGGGCATAGGCCGTTTCCTGGGTGCTGTACCAACGTTGTGATGATAGGTTTTTGGCCAAGGAAATTGCCAGCTCCCGTTGTTGGGCATCCCCCAAAATGACCAAGGTTTCCAAGGCCATGGCCCGGTTTCGGAACACAGAACCATAGGTTCTGTAATTGTAATTGTTGGGAGTGAAGTCGATATTCGCCTTTTGTGCAATCTCTTGTGCCACTTCTTTCTTTCCAGCCAAGGCGTAAGCCGCTGCCAAACGCCATTTGGCCTCATTGCTCAGGTTCTTGGATTCTCGTAGTCGGTTCATGGCTGCCAGTTCCGGTTGTTGCGCCAAGGCCAAGGTGTAGAGGCGGTAAGCCTGTGCAACATCAGTGTTGTATCCCGTAGCTTGATTGCTCCATTGGCGGGCCGTATTCTTTTGGTATCGCAACCAATTGCTCAAGAAGGTCAATGGCAGTTGATAGCCTTGTTGTTTGGCCTCCAACATAAAATGACCGGCGTATGAAGTGCCCCAATCATCGGCATTGCCATAACCTGCCCAGTAGCTGAGTCCGCCAGATGGGGTTTGAAAATCACCCAATCTGCGGATGGCTGCCTTCACATTTTTCTCGATGTCTTTTTTTCGTTCAAAAGTAACATCCAAGACATCGGCCAAATATAATTGCGGGAATGCAGCGGATGTGGTCTGTTCCACACAACCATGGGGGTAGCGCAGCAGATAATCCATTCGTTTTGAAAAATCCATGGGGGGGAGGGTAGAAAACTCCACAAAAGCCTCATTGGTTCCCGAAGTACCGAAGGTTTCAAAGGATAGGGTCTGCGAACCATTGGCATCAATAGTGTACAGTTCACTTTTTGTGGTGATCGGGTTGGGGTTTTCTACATCAATCTCGGTTTCACTACTGGCATTTTCCCCAGCACTCGAAGCCGTAACCTTTATGGTTTGGTAGGAGGTTGTGGGGTTGACTTTAAAATCAAAATTCACGATCTGTTCCCCAACCGAGCTGAACGTAATACTTTTAGAGGTGCCTTCAATGGGTTCTAAGGCTTTGCCTGCATCAATGGAAACTGTTACGTTTTTCACTTTGGGCTCCATGGCAAAGACCGTCACAGGAATAGTCACTTTTTCGCCGGGGGACAATTTTCTGGGAATGGAGGTCAATACCATCAGAGGTTTGCGTACCGGAGTGGTTTTTTCGGTATTCCCATAAGCGCTGTTGCCATTTCCGGCCACCACCATGGTTCGGACGGCACCCACATAATTGGGCATGTCAATGGTATGGGATGCTTTTTCGCCAGCTTTTAAGGTGAAAGGCCCCAAATAGGTGACGACAGGTTTAAAACGTTGTGCCTTGCGATTTTTGGCCCCGGCACCGATACCACCCCCACCAATGGCGTAGATATTGTCCACACTGATGGAGTAGGCACCCATGACATCATCAAAAATATCAAAGGTCCTTACCCCCAATGCCTGTCTTGCATAGAACGAACTGTGGATGTCCGGAGTCTTGAAACGGGTCAGGTCCAATAGACCTTCATCTACCACGGCCAAGGAATAGGTCATAGGTTTTTTATTGGCTTCGGAAACGGTTACCGTATAGGATTTCTCAGGTTGAAGCACCTCGGGCATGGAAAGCTGTGGTTCCAAAAAGGTGGCCGGGTTTTCAACCAAAAGGGGCACCACGCCATACAGACGGATGGGCAGATCATTCTTTACCTGTCCATGGGGCTGCAACAAGGAGATATTAATATAGGCATTGGGTGCCATTTCGGCCGTGATGGGTATGGTGGCCTTGGTTTCTTGGGCCGAGGTCTCGATCCATTGTTGGGAAAGGACCTCGGTTCCATTTTCAATACTGATCAATGCGCGTCCACCCCTATCCGAAGGGAAGGTGACTACAGCTTCTTCTCCCAATTGGTATTTTTCCTTATCAGCAGAGAAGACCAGGATTTTGGAACTTTCGGTATCCCCGGAAGCGGGTCTTTTCCACCAATTGCGGTAGAAATAGGCTGTTCGGCCTGTGGCGTGGCCAGAGGCTTCATCAATCACCCGAATCAAGAAACGCCCACCTTCCTCGTCGGGAACTTTGATGTTGAAGTTGGCTTTTCCATCGGCACCCGTGGTTATTTCCATTTCCTTGAAGGGACGGTGTACCGTGGCATTCTCGTATCGCGAGAGATTGTCATACCCTCGGTTCCACCACCAGCGCCATTCAATTTTGAACACTTGAACCTTTAATTTTCGATTCCCTGATGGTTTTCCCTGATCATTGACCGAGACCACATCAAAAGAGGTGTTCTCATCGGTCAGGAAGGAGCCATAGCGTTTGGCTTCTGGTGAGCGAAGCCCGACAAAATGTGAAAATGGGGCCAGTTTTTTGGAAAAGACATCGATGGAGAAATCCCCACCGCCTTCAAACACTTTTGTGGTAAAAGTAGCCTGCAGCATGCCGGGAGCATTGCCATTGATGCTGATTTTTTCGTTGATGTCCAAAACCCCATTGGCATCCAATTTTGAGGTGATCCATTGTAGCTCGGTCTGGTTGAAACTCCGCACGGGATCTTGGAAAACATATCCCTTGAAGTTGGGGAATGCGCTACTGCTTTGTTCCAAGGAGGCATTGATATCGATTTTAAGGTTTCGGGCAGGTGCTCCGTGCAACCATTGAACGGTTGCTTTCCCTTTATTGTTGGTGTTGGCCTTAAGGACTTCATCGTCAAAGGTAAAGTCTACTTTGAGTCTGTTGGGCTTTACGGTGGCTACTTTTAAGCTCTTATTGAACTGGGCCCCACCCACAATGATTTTGGCATTCCAGGTCCCGGTCGGTGAATTGGGTTGGGTGGGAATGGGGAAATAGTGGAACTTTTCCTCTTTTTTGGCATAAAGTCCTTCAGATATGGGAGCGGCTTCCCCACTGAGCACATTGCGCTGCACCAATTTGCCACGGGCATCGCTGACTTCCAAGGTTACCGGATGATCTTTGGGCAAGGGATTGCCCTTGTCGTCCAAGACAAAGGTAAGGTGGATGACATCGCCAGGGCGGTGCACTCCTCTCTCGGTATAGATAAAGCCTTGGAGTCCCTTTTGAAGTTCCTCCCCAGAGACATCGAACTTGCTCAAGGAAAGGGCGTTGCCATCCGCTAGTTTGGCATAGGCAAAGTTGTTGTTCTTTTGGGCCACGGCAAAAGCAATGGATTTATCACTGTCAAAAACAGCGAAGCCAGAAGCATCCGTGGTTACTTCACCCACCAGTTGTTGTTGGAAATTGTACAGTTTTATGGGAGTATCGGCTTCAGGTTTGGTAGTCAGTAGATTGGTCACTGCAAAATGATGGGAGCGATTGTTTCCCTTTTTTACAATAAGTCCAAGGTCACTGCCCAATAAATTGGTTGAGGCAATGCGGTCGTAATTGTAATAGGCTTGGTGACATGGATTGTCGCGCTTTTCCCAGTTGTAGCTGTAATTTCTCCAGTAGTAGATTTCATTGTCCCAGTATTGTTCCTCCAACGATTCATCGCTGGAGCTTTGGGAGACGTATTCCTCGATTTCTTCAGGATTGTCCGTATTGCCACAATCATAGGTGGTGTGTTCTTTTTTGAAGCTGAACTCTACCCGATACAAGGAACCTGGGTGAATCTTTATCAACTCGGATAAATCCAACGCATGTGCCTTCCAATAACTTGTATTTTCACCACCTTTTTTCGCCAAAGGAATCACTTTGTAGGCCACCCTTCGACCCACAGGTCTTAAATCGGGGTCGTAATCTTGGGTGAGGTCATTGTTCTGCAGGTATTGCAGCATGTTGTTCTCATACACCTGGATGACCCTTACTTCAACGGCGGAAAGGTTTACGGTTTCAAAATAAATGGGAGTGGATGCGGCATTGGGCAGGATGGTTCCTTTGGAAATGAGCCGAACGGCAGGCTTTAATTGCTCAAATGAAACCAGTTCAGAAAATGTGTTTTTTAAGGTAAAGCCATACTCACTTTTAATGCCTTCAAATGCATTGACGCGGACTTCCCCTAGGATTCGGTTGGATGGATATACTTTTAGAAGGTTTCCATCGATTTCATAACGGAGACTTTCGGCATTTTCAATGGTGACCAGACCCTTTAGGTTTTGATTGGGTTTAAGGGGTTCCGAAAAGTTTAGGGTCAACACTGCATTGGGAGCCGAAGTGGTCTTGGCATCCACGATCACAAATTTGTTCAAGCCTGGAATCGGATAGGTCTCGGAGCCTTGGTTGTCCACACCCAATGCTTTTCCATTCCAATTGATGAGTAGCTCACTGTCTTCTGTTTTGCGTGAAATACTGTCGATTCGAAAACTGAAATATTGGGCATTTTCCGTGGTTTCGTCCCATGTGATCGGTACGTTGTTGCCATTTTGTTGTACAGAAAGTACTTGAATGGCTTTTGAGGCTTCCAAGATATCGGAAGCATCCAAGGTCCCTGTCAAATATTGCCAATCCTTGCTATAGGATTGCAGGGTGCCCAAATTGATCTTGAAGTTTGGGGCAATGGTCTTAAAGCTGAAGGTATATTTTTTAAAATCTCCCTCAATACCCTCAAAAAGCTTGTTGAGGGCCACTGTGACGGTGTATTCCGTGTCGGGGTTTAGGTATTCCGAAGGTTGGAAGGTAAGTTCCCGGCCATTTTCTATGATCAGTTTTCCATCGACTTTGGGAGAAATCTTGAAATAGTCATTGGGGAGTTCCTGGGTAAGTTCATATTGGTCCAATTGCTGTGCCAAGGCAAGGGTGATGGGGGTGGAAATACTTTGGTTTCCATGGGTATGGTAACTGATATACTCCTTGAACTTGAAGAGGTTGTCCGTTGCGGTTTCATCAGTTTTTTTCTTACAAGAAACAACTAAAATAAGTAGGGATACGAAAAGAAATTTACAAAAATGGGACATGCCAAACGGGAATTGATTAAACTAAGATTTTTGCCAGAACCAAGATAGTCAAAATTGGATACAAGGCCTTTACTAGTTTACGGATGGCGTCTATGGATTTACGAATGGATCTTTTGGCAGGGATGTCTCATTATGAAATATTTATGATTTTGAGGACATTCGATACCAAAATTTCGTTAAACCGAATGGTTGGCTTTATATAAAATAATATTTTTCTGTAAGAATTACCTCAAAACCAGAAAATAGATAACCATTTGACCAAGTCGCTCATAGTATCTGCTCTCTTTTTTTTATCGTGTTTATCCGTTTCGGCGCAAGATTTTCTTGTTAAAGGGAAAATGGTGGATTCTACCAATGAAACTCCTTTGGAGGGGGCCACTATATATGCAGAGTCCGCCCAAGATAGTACCCTTATTTCATACACTATTACCAATGCCAATGGAAGCTTTGTTTTGGAGGGTAAAACTTCGGTCAAAAGGGTTAGGGTAAATTTTTCCTATAATGGTTTTGAGTCAAAGAGCATTGAAGTACCGCTTAAGCCCACGGTGGATCTTGGTACGATAAAGATGGAGGAACGTTTACAACAGCTGCAAGGCGTGGATGTAATCGCCGAAAGAGTTCCCATAGCCATACGAAAGGATACTTTGGAGTTCAATGCCGATTCCTTTACTGTCCGACCCGATGCCACGGTGGAAGAATTATTGAAACAGCTTCCGGGTGTGGAGGTGGATAGCGAGGGCAAAATCACGGTAAACGGCAAAGAGGTCAATCAGGTTTTGGTGAATGATCAGGTGTTTTTCAGTAAAGATCCCAAGGTGGTTACCAAGAGCCTTTCCAAGGATGTGATCAGCAAAATCCAAATCACCAATACCAAGACCAAACAACAGCGGTTTATGGGTGAAGAAGGGGATGGGGAAACCAAGACCATCAACCTTACCCTCAAAGAGAACATGAATAAGGGGTATATGGGGCGCCTTTCCGCGGGATATGGTACAGATGATCGATACCAGGCCAATGGCTTGGTGAACTACTTTAACGATACCCAAAGGGTAAGCCTGTTGGGAAGTTCCAATAATGTGAACAATCCGGGTTTTTCATTCGATGAGATTTATGATATGGTAGGAAGGGCAAGAGGGAATGGGATGCGATTTGGGCAGAATGGGTCCTTTGCCGTAGGAAACACCTCTTTTGGATTTGGCCAGGGAATTGCGACTTCTTCTACCGTTGGGGCCAGTTATGCCAATCAGGAGAAGGACCGCTACCGAACAGACGGTAACTATTTCTATTCCTATAGCGATTCCTACAACGATGAGAAAATATCAAGGGAGAACATATTGCCCACCGGTAATTTCTTTACCGATACTGAAACCAATTTTGTGGGAACCACCAACTCCAATCAAGCTACGGCCAATATGGAATTTGATATCGATAAGACTACCCGCGTTAGTCTGGAACCTTCCCTAAGTGTAAACCGGACCAACTCAACCGATACGGAAAATACCATATCCAGGAACGAAGCTGGGGATTTGATCAACAGCAATACCTCCCTTAGGACCAGTGATGGGATGCAGCGCAATTTTTCCAATAGGCTCGATATCATGAAGAAACTGGATACTTTGGGGAGATTTGTACGGGTCTATTTCAATAATAACAACAGAATAAATGACACCGAGTCGGCATTGAACTCGGAACGTACTATTTATGGGGATGACCCCAGTGAGCAGATTCTGGACCAGCAGACCATAATAGACAATGCCGAGGATTCCTATGAAATGGGAATGGTATATAGGCAGCCATTGAAAAAGGACCTTTTTCTGGATTTTGAGTATCAGTACAGTGATAGTGACCAAAAAAACAGCCGGTCGGTCATGGATTTTATTGAGGCAACCGGAGATTATGTCTTTAATCCCACCTTGAGTTCGGATTTTGATTTTAGTACCCGAAAACATGTCCCTGAAGTGGGGATTGTGTCCAATGGGCAAAAAATTAGATTCAACCTTAAGGCAAGGTATGAGAGTATTGACCTTGAAAATGAGGATCGTATACAGTCCATTTCGTTTTCCAAGGATTATTCCAAGTTCCTGCTCAGTTCGTATCTCAACTACAACTTGGGAAACAACAAAAGAATCAGTGCCAACTACAATACCAATGTCAATGTGCCTTCCGTGAACCAATTGCAGCCTGTGCCCAATGTGAACAATCCCTTGAACATTGTGGTGGGAAATCCGGATTTGGCGCCTCAGGTCACGCATAACATCTATCTCAACTTCAATGATTATAATTGGAAGGAGCGCACCGGAATATTTTTGTATTCCGGGATGAGTTTTGAAAAGGACAAGGTAGTTGCCAGCACAACCACCGATGCCAACTTTATACGGACCACCACCTATCAAAATATTGAGGGCAATTACCGTGGATGGGCGGGAATCAACTATTCAAAACAGATTAAAAAAGACAGTCTGTACACGCTGGGGATTACGTTCAACCCCAATGCCAACTTTAGAAAAGAGGTGGGTTTTACCAATGGCAATAAATTGGAGGCCAGTAATATAAACCTGAACCCGAGGATAGGTTTAAGGTTCAATTATATGGAAATGGTGGAGCTGGAGCCCAATTACACCTTGGGTATGAATGCTACCCGTTATAATTTGGATATGGTGGATGATATTGATTTTATAACACACAGCCTATCGGTTAAAATGACCACTTTCTGGCCCGAAAATGTGGTGTGGGGCAATGATATTGTGTACAGCTACAACGGAAACTTGGGAAGTGGTTTTGATAAAGATGCCCTCTTTTGGAACATGAGTTTGGGCGTACAAATGTTCAAGAAGACGGCAACCCTTAAAGTGTTGGCGTATGACTTGCTCAACCAAAATATCAATACGCGAAGGACCACAGGGCAGGATTTTGTACAGGATTTTCAAGGAACGGCATTAAAACGCTATTTTATGGGAAGTCTCACCATCAAATTCAATTCCTTTGGTGAAGGAGGAGGTCCCCAAAGAAGAGGAGGTCCTCGTTTTATGAGGCTTTAATGGATTTTTTTACCATCCGCCGGAAGCACCGCCTCCGCCGAATCCACCTCCACCGAATCCGCCACCAAAACCGCCTCCACTGAATCCACCGCCGCCTCCAAAGCCGCCGGAGGAACCAGAACTTCGGCCCATGTTGCTGAGGATAATCATGTCCCAAATGTCCAGACCGCTGCCACGGCGTCCGCCCCCTCTGCCATTGTTGTTGTTCTTGCGACTCCAAAGAATGATCAGGATAACAATGAAAATGATAAAAGGGAACAGGGTCTTGAAAGGAAACCCTGGGTTGTTTCCAAAGGTGCGGTCTTCCGTAAACTCCCCGTTCAGGACCTGAAAAATGGCATCGGCCCCTTTGTCCAGACCACTGTAATAGTCCCCTCGCTTAAATTCGGGGATAATGACGGATTCAATAATGCGTTTTGACATTAGATCTGTCAAGGAACCTTCCACGCCATATCCAGTATTGATGGCAATCCTTCGGTCATCCCGGGCCAAAAGTACCAACACGCCATTGTCCTTGTCCGCTTGCCCAATGCCCCATTTCTGTCCCCATTGGGCCCCCAAATAGTTGATATTCTCCCCTTCCGTGGAACTGATAATGGCGATGACGATCTGTGTGGAAGTACTATCCGAGTATCGAATAAGCTTTTGCTCCAAAGCTTGGCTTTGAGGCGCGGATAGCAGATTCACATAGTCGTATACGCTGGTCTGCTTTTGGGGTTTTTCGGGTATGGTGAATTGACCCCATGATAGGGTAAAACTTAAAAAAGCAAGTATAAGAAGGCTACCCTTTGGATATGGCATCGCTCAATTCGTTCGTGTCGTTATGGTCCCATGGAAAATGGGCCTCCAATTCCTTTCCTGCCGATAATACCCCCTCAACGATTCCTTGTTTGAAGTTTCCATTTTTAAAATGGGAAGCCATGGCATCCTTGGTACTGTTCCAGAACCCTTTCGGTACAGCTCGGTCAATGCCTTGATCCCCATAGATTACAAACTTTTTGTCATCCACGGCCACATAGATGAGTACGCCGTTGGCATCCTTGGTATTATCCATTTTTAGGAAATGGAATAGCTGTTGGGCCCTGCTGAAATGATCTATTTTGGAAGTAGCTTCAATATGCACACGGACTTCACCAGAGGTGTTTTTCTCGGCTACAACAATGGCATCGATAATCTCTTGTTCTTCCTCTGACGTTAAAAATTCCTCTACGTGCGACATGCTTATTCAAAATCGAAATTGACGTCCGGAGCATTTTCAGCTCCTGGATTGGAAGCAAACAATGCCATTTCGTCAAAATTGGCCAAACTGGCTATGATATTGGTGGGAATCTGCTTGATTTTGATATTGTATTCCCCAGCTAAGTCATTAAATCGGTTCCGCTCCACATTGATCCTGTTCTCTGTACCTTCGAGTTGCGATTGAAGCTCCAAAAAGTTTTGGTTGGCTTTGAGTTCCGGGTATCGCTCCACGGTCACCAAAAGTCGGGACAAAGCGGAGGAAAGACCCGTTTGGGCCTGTTGGAATTCGGCCAATTGTTCTGCGGTCAAATTATTGGCATCTATAGTGGTCGAAGTGGCCTTGGCCCTTGCCTCGATAACATCGGTAAGGGTCTCCCGCTCAAAATCGGCTGCACCTTGTACCGTCTTCACTAAATTTCCGATAAGATCACTTCTTCGTTGATATGAACTTTCTACATTGGCCCATTGTTTGGTGGCCTGTCCCTTCATATCAACCAACATATTGTTGGTACGGACATACCAACCTCCTATGATTACCCCCAAAACGATTAGGATGATAATGGCTATGATACCTTTTTTCATGTTCTATGGTTTAGTGTTATAGTTGTTCTTTGATCTTTATGAGCTCGGCCTTGACCTTTTGCAACTTTTGGATGACCTCAAAGGTGGAAAGGGTCTTTTGCTTCTCTTCCTTTAAATGTGTTTTGGCACCATCCAAGGTAAAACCACGTTCCTTGACCAAATGATAGATCAATTGCAGGTTGTGGATATCCTGTGGTGTGAACTTACGGTTGCCCTTGGCATTTTTTTTGGGTTGGAGTACATCAAACTCTTTTTCCCAAAAACGAATCAAGGAAGTGTTCACCCCAAAGGCTTTGGCCACTTCGCCAATGCCATAGTACCGTTTTTCGGGAAGGTCTACGTACATTAATCCAAGGATTGGTTCTCTTGATTGGCGAACTTGAGCATGTTTTCAAACTCTTCCGCCGTTAAACTTCCATAATAGAAGTTGATGGGGTTGATGCGCTCACCGTCCTTAAAGACTTCGTAGTGAAGGTGAGGGGCTTCGGAGCGTCCTGTATTTCCCACAAAACCGATAAGATCGCCCCGTTTTACCTTTTGGCCTACGGTGACATTGTATTTGCTCAAATGGCCATACAATGATAAATATCCGTATCCATGGTCTATTCTTATATGTTTTCCGTAACCGGAAGACCGGTTGTCCGCACGGGTTACTTTTCCATCTCCCGATGCATAGATCGGGGTTCCGCGTGGCGCGGTGAAATCCATTCCCCAGTGCATCTTACGGGCTTTGGTAAAAGGGTCGGAACGCCAGCCATAACCAGAGGCCATTCGGGTTAGGTCTTTGTTGCTCACAGGCTGGATGGCAGGGATGGCCGCCAGTAATTTTTCTTTTTCCTCGGCCAGTTTGGCAATTTCATCCAAAGACTTGGATTGGATCACCATCTGTTTCTGGATGATGTCCAAACGTTTTGTGGCGTTGGTAATGATCTCCGAGTTGTTGAAACCTTCCAAGGACTTATAGCGATTGATTCCCCCAAAACCGGCCCTGCGCTGTTCTTCAGGGATGGGGTTGGCCTCAAAATAAAGGCGGTAGATATTGTTGTCGCGATCTTCAATATTGGCCAATACCTGCTCCATTTGCTCCATCTTCTTGCCCAAAATCTCAAATTGAAGCTCGTAGTTCCGCACTTCGCGCTCCAATGAAAGCTCTTTGGGAGTGTTCACCCATCGGGTGTTCAACAGAATGATAAGGCCAAGAAAGCCGAACAAGGCGGAACCCAATAGAAATAGGAAGAGATTCCTGTATTTCTTGGATTTCTTCGGTTCGATCTTTCTATAGGAAAGCGTATCCGGGTCGTAATAGTACTTAACTTTAGACATGAATGGATTTTATCCTATTTTTGCTCACTCTTTTTATCAAAACAAGCAAATATAAAAATTGTTTTGCTTAAAGTGTTAAATTTAAGAAAACCCTAGCAATCGCAATGACATCCCAAGAAGTTAGAAACCAGTTTTTAAACTTTTTCAAAGAGAAAAACCACAAAATAGTGCCTTCCGCACCCATGGTGATGAAGAACGACCCTACATTGATGTTCACCAATGCGGGCATGAACCAATTTAAGGAGTTTTTCTTGGGAAACACCGTCCCAAAGTCAAAACGGGTCACGGATACCCAAAAGTGTCTTCGGGTAAGCGGTAAACACAACGATTTGGAGGAAGTGGGCAAGGATACCTACCACCATACCATGTTTGAGATGTTGGGCAACTGGAGCTTTGGCGATTACTTCAAAAAAGAAGCTATCCAATGGGCTTGGGAACTCTTGACTGAGGTATACAAAATTGATAAGGACAATCTGTACGTCTCCGTTTTTGAAGGCAGTAAGGATGCCGATCAATTGGAAATGGACAAGGAAGCCTATGATCTCTGGAAGGCCATAGTGCCCGAGGACCGCATCATCATGGGGAACAAAAAGGACAATTTCTGGGAAATGGGAGATCAAGGCCCCTGTGGCCCCTGTTCCGAAATCCATGTGGACCTCCGTTCCAAGGAAGAGAAGGCAAAAGTTCCCGGTGCATCACTGGTCAATCAAGATGACCCACTTGTGGTTGAAATCTGGAATTTGGTATTCATACAGTATAACCGAAAGGCCAATGGGGATTTAGAGGACCTTCCCGAAAAACATATTGATACCGGAATGGGCTTTGAACGCCTGTGTATGGCATTGCAAGGAGTGAAATCCAATTACGATACCGATGTATTTACCCCCCTTATTCGTGAAATTGATACGATTACCGGGCAAAAATATGGGAAGAACGAAGAAACGGATATAGCCATTAGGGTAGTGGCGGACCACATCCGTGCCGTGGCCTTTGCCATTGCCGATGGTCAATTGCCAAGCAATACCGGAGCAGGCTATGTTATCCGAAGGATACTTCGTAGGGCCATCCGTTACGGCTTTACTTTTTTGGGGACCAAACAACCTTTTATCTACCGATTGGTAAATGTTTTGGTGGAAAGTATGGGGAAAGCCTTTCCCGAGCTTTCCAAACACCGTCAATTGATCGAGAATGTGATCAAGGAGGAAGAAAATTCCTTTTTGGGCACCTTGGAGCAAGGATTGGTATTGTTGGATTCGGTCATCAAATCCTCAAAAAACAAAACGGTTTCCGGGGAAAAGGCTTTTGAATTGTACGATACCTTCGGATTCCCCATTGACCTTACTTCCTTGATCTTGGAGGAGAAAGGCTATCAATTGGATGTGGAAGGATTTGAAAAGGCCTTGAAAGCCCAAAAAGACCGTTCCCGTGCAGCATCTGAGGTCTCCAAGGATGATTGGACAGTACTGATGCAGGATTCCGAACAGGAATTTATTGGTTATGATAGCCTTGAGGCAACCGTAAAGTTGGTAAAATATAGAAAGGTGACCAGCAAAAAGGAAGGGGATCAATACCAACTCGTGTTCAACCTTACCCCGTTCTATGCCGAAGGAGGGGGGCAGGTAGGCGACAAAGGATATCTGGAGGCTTCCAATGGAGACGTCACCTATATCGTCGACACCAAAAGAGAGAACAATGAAATTGTCCATTTTGCCGATGGTCTTCCCAAAGATGTTTCGGGAAGCTTTAAGGCCGTAGTGGATAAAAAACAGCGCTGGCGTACCGCAAGCAACCATACCGCAACGCATTTGTTGCACCAAGCCCTTCGTGAGGTTTTGGGTGACCATGTGGAACAAAAAGGATCTGCCGTCCACTCCAAATACCTTCGATTTGATTTCTCCCACTTCTCAAAGTTGACTACCAAAGAACTGCGTGATGTGGAAAACTTTGTGAATGCCCGTATTGAAGGCCAATTGCCCTTTGAGGAAAACAGGAATATACCCATCAAGGAGGCCATGGAGCAAGGGGCTATGGCGCTTTTCGGGGAAAAATATGGCGATACCGTCCGTACGGTGCGTTTTGGTCAATCCATAGAACTGTGTGGCGGGACCCACGTAAAAAATACGGGTGACATCTGGCATTTCAAAATTGTTTCCGAAGGAGCCGTTGCGGCAGGAATTCGTAGGATAGAGGCCATCACCTCCGATGCGGCCAAGGATTTCTACTTCCAGAACAATCGCATGCTTTATGAAATCAAAGATTTGTTGAGCAATGCCCAAGATCCCGTAAAGGCGGTTGCTGGGTTGCAGGAAGAAAATACAGCTCTTAAAAAGCAGGTGGAGCAGTTGTTGAAAGACAAGGCCAAAGGACTCAAAAACGAATTGATTTCCGAGTTGAAGGACATCAATGGTGTTCAGTTTTTGGCCAAAAAGGTGGACTTGGATGCGGCTGGTATCAAAGATTTGTCCTTTGAGATAGGAGGGCAAGTTTCGGATGTATTCTTGTTGCTCGCTGCTGAAAATGACGGAAAAGCGTTGCTTTCGTGTTACATTTCCAAGGATTTGGCGTCCAACAAGGGACTGAATGCCGGGAGCATAGTCCGCGAACTGGGCAAGCACATCCAAGGAGGCGGGGGCGGACAGCCGTTCTTTGCCACTGCCGGAGGTAAAAATCCCGAAGGCATTCCGGTCGCTTTGGCAAATGCCGAAGAGATGATCAGGACAACAACGTAAGCATGGGCTTCTTCAACATAAAAAACATCAATTGGAAATACATCTTCGGAGAGATTTTCCTGTTGTTTGTGGGTATCAATCTGGCCATTTGGTTCAACAATTGGAATACTTCCAAGAGTATGGAAAAGGACAAGGTGGTGGCCTTGGAAAAGATTGAAGGGGAGATCAAGGCTAATTTGGATCAATTGGTAAAAGACCATGAGGTAAATCAAAAAATCCCTTCCTTTTTTTCTGATTTTGATGCCCTAGAGGCTGAAGATGGACGGTTTATTGCCTCTCCGGAGACCATGGGGAAGCTTCGAGAAAAATATCCTGAGTATATCCGGGAAGTGGACTCCACCGAAGTGGGTGATGGGCTCTATGCGTATCGAATAGATTCCTACATCAATTTAGAGATCACCGATTTGAGCAGTATTGCATGGGAAATCTCTAAATCCACCGGGATATTCCATGAGTTTGGCTATGATTGCCTGTACGACCTGCAATCCCTGTACAATACCCAAGATTTGGTGAAAAACGAGTTGAACAAGGCAACGGAAGCCTTGCGCAATACATCCATGAAGGATTTGGTGCGTACCCTAGGCATCTTGAAACAACTGGAGGAACAGTTGGAAAAGCAATACCGGGACATGCTCCAAAATATCAAGGATTGCAGATAAAACCCTTTTCCATGAAGTTACAGACCATTGTTCCACTTCAAAAAGCAGAATACCCTATCGATTATTCGAGTAAAATGCTGCTTTTGGGTTCCTGTTTTGTAGAAAATATGGGGAGCAAGTTGGATTACTTCAAATTCCAACAACTGCAAAACCCTTTTGGAATCCTATTTCACCCGCTTGCATTGGAGAATTTGGTGGAACGGGCCCTGGCAGGTAAAACCTATCATGTGGATGAGGTGTTTGAACAAAACGGGATTTGGCATTGCTTTGATGCCCATTCCGATTTGAATGCGCTTTCAAAGGAGGACTTGCTTAACCATCTCAATCAGGGTTTGAAAGAAACCAAATCGGAGCTGGAAAATGCCACCCATGTAGTCATAACTTTGGGAACAGCTTGGGTATATGAACATCGATCATTGGGCAAGACCGTGGCGAATTGTCATAAAGTGCCCCAAAAGGTGTTCGAAAAAAGATTGCTTTCCCCTGAGGAAATACAATCAAGTCTGTACCGTTTGGTGGATTTGGTCGCAAAAGTGAATCCAAAGGTGAATTTCATTTTTACCGTCTCACCTGTTCGGCATCTGAAAGATGGTTTTGTGGAAAATCAACAGAGCAAGGCACACCTAATCACTTCGCTTCATTCTGTTTTGTCATCTCGAGCGCAGTCGAGAGGTATGTCCTATTTTCCGGCCTATGAAATCATGATGGACGAGCTGCGTGACTACCGTTTTTACGGAAAGGATTTGGTACATCCCAATGCATTGGCGGTGGAATACATTTGGGGAAAGTTCAAGTCCGTATGGATTTCGCCCGATTGTTATACGGTAATGGATGAGGTGGATGGTGTGCAAAAAGGATTGCAACACCGTCCTTTCAATCCCGATTCCGAGGCCCATCAAACGTTCAGGAAATCGCTTCGCACAAAAATTACGTATCTTCAAGAAAGGTATCCTTTCATGAAATTCGAATAGATGAAGAAAATACTTATAGGAGCTGTCATTGCACTGGCCTCCGTATTGATCTACAAATCCTGCGCTGATGAACGGGAGCGGAAAACGGTATTGCAGGAGCATTCCATGCTCATCCAACAGGAACTCAAAAATGTCTCCAAGCTTATCGTGACCGAAGGCCACTTTGTGGAAGTCTATAACTATAAGGATTCCAGGGAATTGTTCGGTTCCTTGGTCACGGCGAATAAAAAAGCTTTGGTGGTGGTAAATGCTGAGGTGACCATTGGTTATGACCTGTCCAAGATTGGGTATGAAATGGATGAGGTTAGTAAGACCATTCGCATTACGGAGATTCCCCAACCAGAGGTGAAGATCAATCCGGATTTTGAGTATTACGATGTCACGGCGGATTACTTTAATCCATTCAATGCGCAAGATTATAACGCCATCAAACGAAATGTGAATGTGTCCCTTTCCAAGAAAGTGGAAGCCTCTTCCTTGCGCAAAAATGCCGAAAACCGGCTGTTGAGCGAACTTTCCCGAATCTATGTGCTCACCAACTCACTGGGATGGACCTTGGTCTATGGCGATGAAGGTGTTGATTCTCCCGAAAAACTAATCGACCTTCAAAAAACTGTGGTCGATTAAGCGAATGCCGTCATCGATCAAATGCCCCACTTTGGGATTGTTCCGTTTGATATCCTCCAAATGGGATAGGATTTCTTCCTGAAATCCAACATTGTTTCCTTTTTTGGCCAATTCGTACAGCTCAACGGGCAACAACCAATCATGGGGGTGGTTTTCCTTGAGTTCCTGGAATACCTTGTTACGGGAGATGGTCGTATTTTTTCCTTCCCTGAACTCCCGGATTTGTTGGTAGTAGAGTTCCAGTTGTTGGCGTTCGGGACTTTTCTTGGGTTTGATGGTGGTTTCGGTAATCTCGTGGGTAATGAGGTCAAAGCTGGCTAAATCGGCCGGCCCGTTAAAAGCGGAGACCACGTGCTGCCCCACGGCCATATGGTAAAGGCCCCATTCCGGAGCGAACAGCACTTTGCCGTTATGGGTCACCGTACAGTTCTCAAAGGTCACCAAGAGAATTTTCCCCCTGAGGTTTCTAGTTCCGGTGATGATCGTCCCTTCAACTTTTACCCCGCCTTCAAACTCCAAAGAGACTTCTTCGCCTTCGTAGATTTTGTAGGCTTTTAGATCACGAGGTCCCATATCCTCAATGGCAATATTGATGCCTTTCAGTTTGCCCACGGGCATGCCAAAACCATCGGGATGCTGCGTTATGCTATGTCCTACCAGTTCCTTTTCCCGATAGGCCAGGGCCGTTGCGCCTTTGGTCTGGATGTATATGGGTTTGCCCTCATGCTCGAGGACATCATGGAATTGTCCCGAAACCTGAAGCCCGGTACTCAGTTCAATGGTGCCCAATGCTTGGGATTCAATCAATTTTTGAACCCCCGAAAGTCCGCCTTTTCGCAAGGCCATGGTGTTGGCAAAATCTTCCAAAACCTGACTCAAAAAGGCAAAGTCGGGTGTGACGAACAATTGGGGCTGTGGTTTGGTGATATCGAACTCGGTATGCGCCGCCTCATTGGAATAGGGTATTTTTTTTACTTGGTCCGTCATGCACCATGCACTTTCCCCGATGGAGGAAAGCAATCCCGCCCCATAAATTTTGGGGGTATCCACGGTGCCAATAAGGCCGTATTCCACTGTCCACCAGTGCAGATTTCTGATCAGGGCCATTTCACTGGGCTTGCCCATGTTCTTTTGAAGATGCTCTATATGCTTCTCTGCTTCCTCGATTTCCTTTTCCGGGGTTCCATGGGCCTCCTTGATGATGCTCAAGTGCCGAACGGCATTGTACAGTTCATAATCCTTGGCACTGGAAATGGCCTTGCAGCCTATTTCCCCAAAACGACGCAGGTACTCTGCGTATTCGGGATTGGCAATGATAGGAGCGTGCCCCGCACCCTCATGGATGATGTCCGGCGCAGGGGTATATTCAATATTTTCCAATTGCCGGATGTCCGAAGCAATGACCAGCACATTGTACGCTTGGAATTCCATAAAGGCCGATGGTGGGATAAACCCATCCACGGCCACGGCGGCCCAACCAATTTCCTTGAGGATTCGGTTCATGCCGTACATGTTGGGAATGTGGTCTATGGAAATCCCGGTTTTTTTCAATCCATCCACATAAGAACTATGGGCCACGCGGCTTAAATAGTCCACGTTTTTGCGCATCACATAACGCCAAACCGCTTGGTCAATAGCGGTATAGTCCCCATAATTTTGCGGTTTTATGAACTGCTTGAGGTGCTTGGGCAATTTGTCCAGTATAGGATTGGATTCGTAACTCATATGTGCAATTTTATGCTGCCTAAAGATACGAAATCGTTATCGCAAACCAGAAAATTTGGAAGAGGGACAATAAAAAACCGCCCTTGGGCGGCTTGTATTTTTAGTTGACGGCAACTGCCGTGGTAGGCGGATATTCCTGTAGGATCTGCGACACAAATTCTTTGATGCGTGCTTCCTTTTTCTCAATATCCTTGGTATTGCTCAAGGTGCCCACACCGCGACCTTGCCATACCAATTCCTTTTTGTTGGCGTCAATGACATCAATATATAGGGAGCCTTCGGTTCGGGTGCTCACATTATTGTTGTTCCAGCCCCATCCCCAGCCTGGACCCCAGACCCATGGGTTGTAGAATGCGCCATAACCCCAACCAAAGTTGTTGTTGTAGACATCCACACGTTCCCGTTCCTTGGTGAAAATGCTGATCAAAACATCAGGATTGTCGGATTTCACAAAACCACGGGAACCCAATTCGGCCTCAATGGCCCGTAAAATACGTTTCTTGTCCAAGTCTGAAATCTGAGCCTTGTCAATCCCAGTTTTGTAAAAAGCATAGCTTCTGTACGTATTGAAGTCCGCTTGCTTGTCGTAGTCGGAAACCACCCTAACGGAACTGCAGGAGGCCAACAGAACCACCGAAAGTGCAGTCAAAATGTATAGTTTAAAATTTTTCATAGTACTTTTTTTGAAGTGTTGAGATTATAATAAAAACCACAAAGATTATGCCGAAAACCGGTTTCAGCGCCTTGTGTTCGTTTTCGTACTATAGCCATACGGACAGTGACGGCAGCCACTTTCGCAACAATACCCCCTTTTTAGATGGTATTGGGCTGTAAATACCTTATATCCCTCCTCTGAAAAGTAAAAATCACCCTCTTCCAAGGGAATACGCTCTTTCATACACTACGGCACCGATTCGTTACTTAAAAGTAAGGCTTTCATGGCAAAACCGCTAGGATTTTAAGATTTCCGAAACAGGTTATTCACCGAAAATGTTAATGGTATTGTCGATAAGGTCCATTTTTCTTCTTCGTAAGCTGTTATATTTGTGAGGAACCCTTGAACGTTTTCAAGTGATATTGATCTTTAAACATTTCTTCTACAAAAATTATGTCGGGCTATCGCTCTGGCCTTTCATCATCCTGAAGGAAGGTGCCCTGCGAACCGATGATGTGCTCATCAACCACGAGCGCATCCATCTCCGACAGCAGCGGGAATTGTTGCTTGTACCTTTTTATTTCCTCTATTTTTCAGAATGGATTTTGCGTACCGTCCTATATTTGGATAGCTACCGCGCTTACCAGAACATCAGTTTTGAGCGTGAGGCCTATGCCAATGAAAGGGATATGGAGTATCTTTCCAAGCGGAAACGGTTTGGTTTTATGCAGTACCTGACGCGATAAGCATTCACTTTGAACATTCCCAATCAGCATATTGATGTGCCCTTGCTTCGAGAAAAGGGCGTGACGCTCCATATCAAAAGGGAAGATACCATCCATCCGCAGATTTCCGGAAACAAATACCGAAAGCTGAAATACAATCTGCTCGAAGCCCAAAAATTGGGACACGAGACCCTGCTCACCTTTGGTGGGGCCTTTTCCAACCATATTGCGGCAGTGGCCTGTGCAGGGCACGAACAGGGATTTAATACTGTTGGCGTGATCAGGGGCGAGGAGTTGCAGGATAAGTGGCAGGACAATCCTACTCTGGCCTTGGCCCATGACCACGGCATGCGGTTCCATTTTGTATCGCGAAGCGATTATCGACAAAAAAGCGAAGCGGGTTTTCTCCTGATTTTGAAAGAAGCATTTGGAGATTTCTACCTACTGCCCGAAGGCGGTACCAATGCCCTTGCCGTAAAAGGTTGCGAGGAAATTGTAACGGAGGCCGATTCCAACTTCGACTATATCTGCAGTAGTGTGGGAACGGGAGGGACCTTGGCCGGACTCATCAACTCGGCGAAACCCCACCAGACCGTTTTGGGCTTTCCCGCATTGAAGGGTGATTTTTTGAAACAGGATATTCATACATTTGTACGGAACGATCAATGGAAATTGATGACCGATTTTCATTTTGGGGGATATGCCAAAGTGAGTGAAGAATTGATTCATTTCATCAATACCTTTAAAGAAGAAACCGGGGTTCCGTTGGATCCCATTTATACAGGTAAACTGCTTTTTGGTATTTTTGAACTGGCAAAACAGGATTTTTTCCCAAAGGGAACCCGAATTTTGGCCATCCATACGGGTGGTCTGCAAGGGATAGCGGGAATGAACACTGTGCTGAAAAAGAAAAATTTACCCTTATTGGATATATGATCAGGCGAATTGGATATGTACTTGTTGTGGCACTGCTGTTGACTTCTTGCGGTGCCAAAAAACGGACCTCGACCCATAAAAAGGGCGCTCCCATTGTCAGGAATACCGAAAACAAGGATGAAAGGCCTGTCGCTGTGGAAGAAAACGCGGAAGGTTCCGATCTGTATCCCATGCCTGCGGACCCAGGAAGGTTTGAGCACTTTCCCATCACAAATACCGAGGAATATATCAAGACCTTTGCCGAAATTGCCCAGTACGAAATGCGTGCCTTTGGCATTCCGGCCAGCATCACCTTGGCCCAAGGTATTTTGGAGAGTGGCTCGGGAAGAGGGGAGCTGACCAAAAAGACCAACAATCACTTTGGGATCAAATGCCATACCGGATGGCAGGGGGAATACGATTTTCATGACGATGACGCCAAAGGGGAGTGTTTTAGAAAGTACAACCACCCCATGTTTTCGTTCCGGGACCATAGCATTTTCCTTTCGTCCCGTTCCCGATATGCCTTTTTGTTCAATTACCGGAAGGACGACTATAAAAAATGGGCCCATGGCCTCCGTCAGGCGGGTTATGCCACCGACCGTGCGTATCCCCAAAAGCTCATCGCTTTGATCGAGCGGTACGATTTGCACCAATACGATGAGGATGTGGTTCGAGGAGGGCTGGAAGTGGTCCGGGAACCCAAAAGCTTTGAAGTGCTCACCCATGTGGTGGAAAAGGGAGAGACCCTGTATGCCATTTCCAGAAAATATGCCATCTCCGTGGATGAGATAAGAAGGCTCAACAATCTCAATGACAATATCATTTCCATCGGTCAGGTATTGAACATCCGAAAAGAAAAATCAAAATAATAATGTCAGGTCGAGTACTATCGGGAACGACTCCAAAGTCGTACTTTTTCGATATAGATTCCTCGAATAGACGCATGCAATCCATATGATCTACCAACGAAGCAGTGCCTTGTTTGCCGAGGCGAAAAAATACATCCCCGGAGGGGTCAATTCACCCGTACGGGCGTTTAAAGCGGTGGGTGGCGACCCTATTTTTGTAAAGGAAGCCAAAGGCGCCTACCTCTATGATGTGGACGGTAACCAGCTTATCGATTACATTGCCTCCTGGGGCCCGCTGATTTTGGGCCACGCCTTTGAACCCGTGATCAATGCCGTGGTGGAAAAGGCCAAAAAGGGCACTTCCTTTGGGATGCCCACCGAAATTGAGACCGAACTGGCCCAACTGGCCGTTTCCATGGTGCCCAACATTGACAAAATCCGTTTTGTGAACAGTGGTACCGAAGCCTGTATGAGTGCCGTTCGCCTCGCGCGCGGGTACACGGGAAAGGACAAGATCATTAAGTTTGCGGGCTGTTACCATGGTCATTCCGACTCGTTTTTGATCCAAGCAGGGAGTGGCGCCGTTACGTTCGGGAGCCCCAACAGTCCCGGGGTCACCCAAGGTACGGCCAAGGACACCCTTTTGGCCACCTATAACGATTTGGACAGTGTAAAGGCGTTGACGGAGGCCAATAAAGGCGAGATAGCTGCCATTATTTTGGAACCCGTGGCCGGGAACATGGGCTGCATCATCCCCACCGATGAATTTATTCATGGACTCCGAAAACTCTGCACCGAGGAAGGCATTTTATTGTTGTTCGATGAGGTGATGACCGGTTTCCGTTTGGGAAAAGGCGGTGCACAGGAAGCCTTGGGCGTGGATGCCGATATGGTGATGTTCGGAAAGGTGATCGGGGGCGGACTGCCCGTTGGGGCCTTTGCCGCACGTGCCGAGATCATGGCACATTTGGCCCCCGAAGGGCCGGTGTACCAGGCAGGGACCCTCAGTGGAAACCCCTTGGCCATGAGTGCCGGACTGGCTATGCTCACCGAACTCAACAATCGCCCTGAGGTGTTTACCAGCTTGGCGGAAAAAACCGAACACCTGCACAAGGGAATTGCCGAGGTGCTCACCGAAAAAGGGGTGGTACACCAGATCAACCGCTATGGAAGCATGATCTCCGTACACTTTACGGACGAACCTGTGGTGGATTTTGCCTCCTCGGCCAAGGGGAACAACGATACCTTTAAAAAATACTTCCACGGCATGTTGGAGAACGGGGTATACTTGCCACCCTCTGCCTTTGAAAGCTACTTTTTGAACGATGCCCTCAGCTACGACGATCTGGACAGGACCATTGAGGCGGTGAAAAAGGTGTTTTAACCACCCCTTTTGTCATTTCGAAGAAGCGTAGCGACTGAGAAATCTATTTGAGAAGTTGTGATTAAAGGGATGTGTCATTTCGAAATGAGGAACGCAGTGACGATTGAGAAATCTGTTAGAGGTTTTGTTTTTAATAATAGTTTTGAGATTTCTCACGCTCCTTTCAGTCGGTTCGAAATGACGTGTGAATGAGTGTAGTCGGTTCGAAATGACCATGAAAAGGACTAAGTCATTTCGAAGAAGCGCAGCGACTGAGAAATCTAAAACCCGAAAAGCGATGCTCTCACTTTTTTTTGTCTATATCACCACAAATGAGAACAGGACAGTACTCTACATCGGGGTCACCAATACCATTCAAAGAAGACTTTCAGAGCATTATTCCGATAGTATAAACTCCAAACAATCCTTTGCTGGAAAATATAACTGTTGCCATCTAGTGTATTATGAACGGTTCGACTCGATTCAAATGGCCATTGCCCGTGAAAAGGAGCTCAAAAAATGGCGTAGGGAAAAAAAAGATAGGTTGATTACTTCATTTAACCCTGATTGGAAATTTTTAGACCAGGATGTGGTATAGATTTCTCACATTCCCTTCGGTCAGTTCGAAATGACCAAGAAAAGGGTTACGTCATTTCGAAGAAGCGCAGCGACTGAGAAATCCATCGGGAAAACATGTCATTTCGAAATGAGGAACGCAGTGACGATTGAGAAATCTATTGGTTTTTTTGGTTGATAACTGTGAGATTTCTCACGCTCCTTTTAGTCGGTTCGAAATGACGGTAAGAACAGTAAGGTCATTTCGAAGAAGCGAAGCGACTGAGAAATCTAATGGTTTTTTTGGTTGGTAACTGTGAGATTTCTCACACTCTCCCGATACCTATCGGGTTCGGTTCGAAATGACCAATAAACGGATTCTGTCATTTCGAAGAAGCATAGCGACTGAGAAATCTAAATCCCCCTAATCACAAACCGTGTTCAGTTCCTGGTAATCCGATTTTGATACGGTGGGAATCTCCTGCCCGGACCCAATTTTGATACAGCTCAAGGTCGGATTCCTATCGGCACGTAGATCGATAAGTTCGTGGTTGTTGCTCACATCGAGACTGGTCAGCACATTGCTCGAAATATAAAGATGCGTCAGGTTGCTGTTGTGTGAAAGGTCAATGGTTTGGATCGCATTGTCCGAAAGTAAAATAGTCTCCACCAAAGTGTTGTGGCTAAGGTCCACCGTGGTGAGTGCATTGCTGATCAAGAAGATGTTCTTGAGGTTCACCGCCCCGCTGATATCTATGGATGTTAACAGGTTCTGGCCCATATGCAACAACTCCAAAGCGGGATTGTCCAACTGCAGATCTTCCACGTTGTTAAAGGACAGGTACAATTTTTTCAATTGGGTGGCCTCGGACAGACCTTCAATGGAAGTCAGTTCGTTGGACTCCGCGTTCACCAACAAGAGATTGGGGTTGTTGGCCAGATCAATATGGGTAAGGTAATTGGCCTGCAGGTACAGGGTGTCCAACTGGGTGTTGGCACTTAAATCGATTTCCTCCAATTTTTGCCCGCTGGCGGCCAGGAACTTTAGGTTTACAAAACCCTCAATACCGGTAAGGTCGGCAATATCGCCAAACTGGCCCGGAGGGCTGAGGTCCAAATAGGTTAGCTTTTCCGCATCGGTGCGCAGCATTTGTTGGTCCACAGTGCCGTCCGTGTCTATGCCCTGTTCCACCAGAACGGTCTCAAAATGGGGGTCCGGAATATATAGGTAGGCATCTTCGTTGGGATTGGGTTGCTCATCGCTTTTGGAGCATGCGGCAAGGAAAAATAAAGAGAGTGCTACGATAGCGTAGGCTTTTTTCATGTTTAGGTTTTTTGATGATTGCCTACAAGACGGGATTATGCCCCATGCGTTACAGCATGGGTAGGCTTTAGCATTTTATTAACTTTTGTCATTTCGAAGAAGCGTAGCGATTGAGAAATCTATTTGGGAAATTGTGATCAAAGGGATGTGTCATTTCGAAATGAGGAAGGCAGTGACGATTGAGAAATCTATTGGAGGTTTTGTATTTGATAATAGTTTGAGATTTCTCACATTCCCTTCGGTCAGTTCGAAATGACGACGGGATTACTCTTTGGAAGGCACCAACAGTTCACATACATCTACGTCTAAAATCTCAGCGATTTTAAATAAATCTTTCAAATGAGGTTGGGATTTGTTGATACACCAGTTGGAGACGGTGTGCTCATTTTTGTCAAGTTGTAATGCCAAGTCTTTTTGGCTAACACCTTGTCTGACCAAGATTTCTTTGATTCTGTTGAACTTCTCATTCATCCAACCAAATGTACAAAATGCCATTCTGCTTTGCACTTATGAAAATCTTTATTTCATAAATGTGATTTAAAATGCAAATATAATTTGCATTAATGTAATTATGTTTTACATTTAAACATCAAAAAAATGTAATCAATATGTTTGACAAGTCCCACATCATTCGTCTGATCCAACAAGATTTAAAACACAGTCAACTTACCGAAACCCTTCGCCATATGGGTTTGGACGATGGCGGATTGTACGCTTTGGACCTAATCACTATCGTAGCCCGGCTCATGGAAGTGCCACCCCACCAAATGGATGATTTTGCAGAAGTGTATGGCACCTTTTTGGACGAAACCCCGCAGTACCCCACTACCTATTTAGGGGAAGCCTTGTTGCCCGTGGCGGAAGAGTGTTATAAAAGGTTGTTGAAGAAAGTGGGAAAATAGTATGAATATTTAATTTCTATTCTATCATTTAAAGTAAAATGTTGCAAGACTATTCTTCTTCTTCTTGAAATTCTTGCATGTTCATGTCATGTATTAACATGTCATATATGTCAATTAATATGTGGACTAATAAGATGAGAAATTTAAACCCGACGAAATAGGCGAAAAAATTAAAAAAGTATACTGAAATATTGCTTATTATAGAAATCGTATTTGCATTGAAATAGCAATTCAAATTTGAATAATCAATTTGTGTGAAAAACATTAATCCGATTACTAAAATTGAAAGTATAATCGCGTAACTTATTGATGCAATTAATCTTTCAGAGAAGAGTTTGTAGTCTTTTGCATATTTACTCGTTGCTTCATGATTGGATTCTAATTGCGTTTTTCGTTTCTCCATTTTTTCGGAAACAACAATTAGAAGGTTAAAAAAAAGACCTGCAAAAATTGAAATACCCGTTATAAAATAGGTAATGGAATTCTCGTTTAATGTTTGATCCAATAGGATAAGAATGAAAGATAAAATAATTGGTATTACATAATAAAAAATATTTAGTTTCCATCTTTTTGTAATCAATCTGTTTCTATTGTCATAGTAGATTGACTGAATGGCTTCTTTTCTTATATTTAAAAGCTTCTTAGCTTTCATCAATAGTTGATTTCTTCTTTGACTTTTTGTAAAAGTTCATCTGTAAATTTGACAATTAAATCAAGATTAGGCGTTTTGTCATTATTGACAACTTCAATTGGTAAAACAATAGTGGGTCTAATTTCAAATCGGTCTTCAATTTTCGCATGTGCTTTTCGACCGTCTTCATCTTCATAGTAAAGTTTTGTATCATAATCGCTAGGATTTTCCATGCCTAGTTCTTTAAGGTCAATTCCTATCGGATTATTTTTATTGAACCTTTGCAGAAAACCTCTAATTCCTTGCTTTTTTAATCCTTGAACAGTTAAAGTGATTTTCAATCCATCTGAATCTTCAAACGCACGGTTGAATTTTTTCCTTGTGGCTGAATTTTCAATTGTGCTTGTAAAAGTTACTTTTTTTACAGAGCTCCTTGTGATATAACTATCCCTTAATTCTTTTGGGATATGAACAATACGATTGAATGTTGCTCCGTATTTTGAAAAAATGGTTTTCATAAAATCAAGTAATATTGAATTTATACTACCTATACTATAGCTTTGAACCATTAAAACTCCAACTTGACTGTTTGGTGGTGTCCACATTTTAAAATAGTAAGGAAGAGAAGCTAGCTGATCTTCAGAAATTTTTCCTACGGTAGTTGAGTTGTTTAAAATATCATAAATCTGATGCCCATATCCCGTATTACCTCCATTGATGATTCCCTCAATAACATTTTTAGATGGTCGGAAATCAATTTTTGTTGTGCTTATGCCTTTGTTTTTTTCTTGATTCAACCAAAACCTATTTTTAAACTCATCTAAAATCATACCTACGAATCTTTTATAGAGCATATCAGGTTTCACTTTATGAGGATTTTCTTTATCCTTCACAAAATTCTTTCTGTAAAATTCATTGAAATCGTAATAGTCTTCTCGAGAGTTACGTTCCTTAAGAGTAAAAGTATAAATCGATAGTTCTAGATTTACGGCCATAGATAGAGAATAAAATAAGCCAAAAGGCAGTTGATTATTAAATAAGGGGAAGTATTGACAAATTACTAATTATTAAACAATTGCCATTGTGCCAAAACCCTAAAAAAACTAGGGTTTTTCCACAAGGCCAAAACAAAAGCCGAGACAGATTACCTGCCCCGGCCTTCACACAAACTAACTCAAAAACTAAACCGTTACATTCGAAAACGATAACAAAAGGGGGCAACGGTCCAGCCCAGAGCATCCAAATAAAAATCGTTCGGCTACAAGAGTTCAAACTCAAAGGCCGGGTAGCCCCGTACGCCGCTTTCGTTGGTCAGCGCCGTGAACCTGATCTTGTACAGATTGCCATCGGTGTCCTTGAGCACAAAGAACACATCGTTCTTCAAAGAGGGCAAGGTGCCGGGCCCTCCACCGTTTCTCCATTGGCTGCCAATACCGCGTTGGTCGTCCTCAAAAGAGGCTTCGTCCACATCGGCCAAGGCAAAATCGGCATAGGCCATTGTGGTGGTTTCCACTGGGTAGGCCAATGCGCCGCTTAAGCTATTGGTAGTGATAAAATCGGCATAGCCGTAAGAACCATAACCTTCAATCTCGTTGGTGAACACGGTAAAATTAAGGTCCCAACGGTCCGCTTGGGGCTGTACGTCCACAACGTCTTCGGTATCAAAGCTAAAGAAGGTAAAGTGGTGTCCCGCAGTTTTTGAAAGGGTCACCTCTTCATGAGTATTGGCGTCCAAATCGGCATATTGCAGTACGTAATCCTCCCCACTGCGCAGGATGCGTATTTTCTTCCATCCCCTGGCATCGCCTTTGGCGGCTTCGCTACCGATCTCTGGTTCTGTGGTGCCCACGGCAAAGCCGAGGTTTACCAAGTATACGGGGTTATCGGCATCGGTTTCCGAAATGGCGGCAATGGCGGTTCCGTCCAAGCTGCCGGTAACATCATCCACATAGGCGGTGTTGGCGGCATCAAAAGTACCCACGGCCACTTGGGGCTGAAGGGTCTCCACATCGGCTTCGGTAACGGCATCGATATCGGTGCTCTCCAAAGCGGCCACGGCCATAAAAATGGAACCGTTGATGGCTACCCTAAAGTCACTTCCGCTATAAAACCCAAGGTCCCAGCTATCGCGTTTGGCAGTGGTCTGGGTCAGGGAGCTCAGGTCCACATACACCTGGTTGTCCTCATTGGGACCGCCCACTTCGGGGGATACACTGCCGGATGGGGCCGCCGTTTCGGTAAAGCTCACGGCCAATTGGGTGTTCCCTTGGATCTTGGCATCGGCCACACTCACGGCGGATAGGGTAAAGTTCACGGCCTTGGTGGTGCCTTCAATGGCGTCCTGCAACTTGTTGAAGGTAAATGTGGTCCCCGTGGCGCCGCCCGTGAAATCAACGGTCAGTTGGCCCGAAGCCGCCGCGGGTTCGGTGGTGAAATCGGTATCGTATTCCGCATTCTCCGTGGTGAACGAAACGGTAACGGACCCATCTTCGGGAGCGGTGGTGGAAAATACAAGGTTGATCTGCTTTTCGCTGTCCACCGTGTCAAAGCTCAGGGACGGGTTTTGAAAGGCGACCACAAATTCCGCAGGGGTCGAGTCTCCACCGTCATCGCTGCTACAACTTGCGCCGAAGAGCGTTACGGCCAATGCGGCTACATATAGAAAATGATTTTTCATAAAAATTGGTTTTGGATTAAGATTAAATTTTAAGGTTGTATAAAAGCTTTACAAAATAGGACCGCCCATAGCCCAACAGCAGCCCCGTATTGGCGGTGGCATGCGTGCCCCCTCCGGACACCGATGAGGTGTTGATGCGGGTGATGTCCAGTAGATTCCGGGCGCCAAGGGTCAGTTGGAGCTTGTCTTCCATAAAGGTTTTTTTGATGGAGGCGTCCATCCACCCATAGCCCTCCCGCTTGGAGCGCATAAAGGTTGGGTCGTCCTGTTCGGGGTCCAATACAAACTGGTACTCGGGCCCGTTGTATTTGAAGAACAGGGAGAAAGTGGTGTTGATCTTGGGGATTTGATAGCCCACGTTGGAACTCACTTGCAGGGCGTAGAGGTAATCGTCATTGAAGGAGTCCTCGCTGTTCAATACCTTGCTTTCGCCGGAGAGGGACAGGCCTAGGTCAAATTGAAAATCGCCATGGACCAGTTTGTTGGTAAAGGAAGTACCCCAGTTGCGGTATTCATCTATATTGTTGTACTGGAAGGCCAGTGGACTTTCGTTGACAATGGTGAGCTCTATACGGTCGTCCACGGTAAGGTACCAGGCCGAGATCTTGGAACTCAGGCGCCATTTCAAGTCTTTTTGGAAAAAGTTCTTTTTGAGGTGCAGGAAGGTGGACACCCCACGTTCAGGTTCCAGGTTGCTATTGCCCTGTACATCGTGGTTGACATCCACAAAATAGGTGAAGAGCTCATCAAAGTTGGGGTTACGGGGCGATGTTCCCACCACGGCCCGAAGCTGGTACCCATTGTCAAAGGCATATTTGGCACTCAACGAATGGGCCATTTGGGTCTTGAACTGGGACGAGAACATGGCCCGCGTACCCGGTCGGAACGAAAAGCGCTCCCCCAAGGCAAACTCGGCCGCGGCAAAGGCATCATAGGACTCCAACCTACGTGCAATGTTGTTGCCACTGAAAGCGATGGCGGCCGAAGAGGAATACCCGTTGATGTTGCTCAGTTCGTATCCCAGTTGAAGGCTTGTTTTTTCGGAAGTGAAGAAATTGCTGAACGTGCCGCGGGAGTAGAACCCTTTTCGGGATTCGTATTCTTGCGATTCCACATCGAACTTTTCACGGCTGTTGATGCGATAGGTAAATTGTTCCACATCCCGTTTTTGCTGTTGATAGGAGGCGGAGATATCGTAGTTGACTTTTTGGAAGAGCTGCCCGGCAACATTAAGGTGGTTAAAGAACCGTCGGGACGTGAAAATATCGTCGGATGCCGTGGGGTTGCTCGTCTGGGTGGAAGGGTTGAAGTTTTCCCGCACCACGGAATCGTAGCGATCCACCTGTTCGTTGAAGTATTCCATCCGAAAGAAGGAACGGAAATTGTCCCCGGTATAACTCACCAGTCCCTTGCCCGAATATTGGAGCTTGGGGAGCCATTCGTACCCCCTTCGGCCATCATTTAGGGCATGGAACTCACCCTCTCGATTGTTCTGGTGCCCGGTAAAATCATTATGGGTCACATTCCCGTTCACATACCATCGGTCCGAGAACCGATGCCCCACTTTTAAGGATTGAATGTGCCTGCCCTGATCAAAAAAGCCATATTCATTGCCAATGGTCTCTTCCTGTACGTACGGAGTGATTTCCCACTGGTAATCGGAATCTTTTCTGGTAATGATGTTGATGATGCCCGAAACGGCGTTGGAGCCATATTGGACCCCCATGGACCCTTCCACGATTTCAACCTGTTCTATGTCATCCAGATTGATTTGGGTGAGGTCCGTATTGTTGCCCAGTCCCTCGTCATTGATCAGCGGGATGTTGTCCACCAAAATTTTAAAGTACTGTCCGTCCAACCCAAACAGTTCCACACTGCTCTTTCCAGAGGAGGGGTTGGGCTGGATGCTGATGTTGAGGGATTGGTTGAGTACATCGGCCAAGGTGTTGCCTGCCAAGCGGTCCAAGGTTTCCCGTGGGATCACTTTGACTTCAAAAACAGACTTGTCCACACTTTGTTTGTTGATCTGTCCGGTGACCACAACCTCATTCAGGTTTTGCATGGCCATTGAGTCTTTTTTCACGGAAGCGGGTTCTTGGGCCAAGATTCCCACGCTGAAGAAAAATGAAAAATAAATGAACAACTTATTTTTATTTAGACTCATTCTATTTAGATTTGCGGCAAATATATATTTTATTTTTATTCAATCTAAATAAGTTTAATATTTTTGTTTCACAATTTTTAACCGTCTAACTGAAAACTATTATGAAAAAATCATTGCTGCTTTCCATGGCCCTCATGGGTGTTTTTACCATTTTGAAGGCCCAAGAGAAGAAAGAATTGGACCGAGAGGCCATCATGGATATGTGCGGGTGCTACGAGATCACGTTTAAGTATACCGAGACCTTCGCCCCTGAAATCGATTATGAGAAAAAATTGGATTATACGGCCAAGGCGTTGGAATTGGCCCTTCCCATTATAGATGAGGAGAACAAAATTTCCATCCAGCATTTGTTGGTGATCCATGACAGTACCATCATCAAACACTGGAGACAGGATTGGTTATACGAAAACCAAGAGGTCTTCCACTACGACAAGGACAACAATTGGACTTTTTCAACCTTACCTGCGGATGCCGTGAAAGGGCAGTGGACGCAGAAAGTGTATCAAGTGGATGACAGCCCGCGATATTCCGGTTCGGCCACATGGGTGCACTATGATGGAAAACATTATTGGGAAAACACTTCGGATTCGCCCCTACCACGAAGGGAGTATAGCAAAAGGAGCGATTACAATGTCATGAAGCGTGGCAATCGACAGGAAATTACTTCATACGGATGGGTACACGAGCAAGATAACGACAAGATCATTCGTGAGGAAGGCGCTGAGGATGTGTTATTGGCCCAAGAAAAGGGAATGAACATCTATACCAAGATTGCCGATGAAAAATGCAAGATAGCAGAAGAATGGTGGGCCCAGCACAAGGATTTTTGGGCCAACGCCAGGGCATCTTGGGATAAGGTGTACAATAGACAAGGAGACCTGACCTTGTTGAAAAGCGTGGATAAAAAGCCGTTGTTCATGCATTTTTATGAATTGGAAAAGGCCAATGCCAAAAAGAAGGAAATATCCAAGACCATAGAAAAATTCATCACCGATAAAACAAGTAAAAATGCTGAGGGTAAATAAGTTTAAGGTTCTCAGCGGGGTCGCCTTTTTGGCGGCCCTTTTACTTTTTGGGTTTGGGACCCAACAGATTTCACCGAAACTCCAAGCGAAGATTGACCAAGCGGTGCAAACGACCTACGAGGCCTCGGATTTTAGTCTGGAGCCTATTTTGGTCAGCAGCGAACTGAATGGACAGACCCCTTCGGAATTGGGTGGGGAAAACCTGTTCAAAATTATAGTGGAGGGTTCCATTCTGGGTTATGTGTATGTGGGCCAGGCCCCCAGCATGAAGAACATTTTTGATTATGTGGTGCTGTTCAATCCCGATCGAAGTATTAAAAAATCCAAGATCCTTATCTATCGCGAAGATTACGGCCGTCAAGTCGGCAGCCAACGATGGTTAAAACAGTTTATTGGCAAAAAATCTGGGGAAAGTTTGGTATATGGCGAGGATATCGATGCCATTTCCGGGGCTACCATTTCGGCTAAATCCATGACCTTGGCCGTGGGCCAAGTTTTGGAAAGCATGCAGATATTGGATGAGAACCAAGTTTTTTAATTGAAAAATCACATATCAATCAGTAAGAGGCCACCTTAAGGTGGCTTTTTTGTTGAAGGGAATCCACATTCTGGTTACATTTGAAAAAAGCCAGTTGTATGACCAGGGACATTTTGGATATCAACGACTTTACCATCTTGGTGGAAGAGGCACGGGTGGGTCAAGCCACCAAGGATGTCTGCACCTTTGATGAGCCCGTCATTGCGGTGGCCTTTTATGGTTCCGGTAATGTGAACCTTTCCGTGAAGTATGGGAACAAGCAGAAGGATTTTCAGAATACCAAAGGCTTGGCATTGTCCTTCTACGCCGATGAAAATGTTCAATTTGAGCATACCGTCCATGCGGACAAGCCATTGGAATGCATTGTAATCGCCACGTCACCCAGAAACCTTGAAAAGTTGCCCAATCAGGAGGGGGAACTGTTCTCGAGTATGTTGAACGAACTGGTTGATCCCAGTGACCATTACGTGGAGGGCCCCGATTTTTTGATGACCCCTGCCATGCAGTCCATTGTGGATGGGGTTTTTCACAACACCTACGAAGGAAAGACCAAAATGATGTTCTTCCGGAGCCAGATGACGGCCCTGCTGTCCCATTTTTTTGGGCAATTGGCCCAAATGGACCGGCCTTCCATCAAAAAAACTGAACAGGAAAAACTTTTTCAGGCCAAGGAAATCCTTTCTGCCCAATTGGAGAACCCTCCCTCCCTTACCGAACTTTCCCGGGAAATAGGGCTCAATAGTTTTAAGTTGAAGAAAAATTTCAAGGAACTCTTTGGCGTACCCGTGTTCAAATACCTTCAAAACCAGCGCATGGAAAGGGCACATGAGCTCCTTCGCAACCAAGAAGCCACGGTGCAGGAAGCCGCATGGCAGGTGGGCTATGATAGCCTGAGTTCCTTTTCCAATGCATTTTCCAAAAAATATGGATTTCGGCCCAGCGAGATTCGGAAATAGTAGGCTATACCGCTAAAACACGCTTCTTTTTCATCATAATCCTTTTCAAACAAATCATACTGCTTTTGGAACAAATGGGCCATAAGGTACTGCTCTAGTTTTGTCCCGTAATCAAAAAGTTTAGCAAGATGAAATTTTTTAGAGCAGTATTGATCGGACTCATCATTTGGGTTTTAGGGGTAAGCATTTTTTTACTTTCCTATTTCTTTCCCATCATAGAGGATTTGGATTTCCAGGCCAATCTGGTTCTTTCATTGGTCGTTCTGCCCTTGGTTTGGGCTGGAGCCTGGATGTACTACCAAAAGAGAGACACTATCCATGGCCTTAAGCTGGGCATGGTATTATTTGCGACCAGCGCCTTGATGGATACCTTGGTTACCGTGCCTTATTTAATGGTTCCGTTCGGAGGTTCATATTACAGTTTTTTTACGGCACCCGGCTTCTGGCTGATAGGGACTGAATTTATTATCACCACAGTACTGTTTTGGTATTTCAGGGTGAAATCTGAATCAGGAAGAATCATCAACACATAAACATTGAAATCAAATCATAAACCATAGAATCATGACAAGTAACATTTTAGTTTTAGGAGGAAAAGGAAAAACAGGACGTAAGGTTGTTGAACAGCTTATAAATCAGAAGCAGAATGTCCGTGTGGGGTCGCGCAGTGAGGCCATCCCTTTCGATTGGGAAAATAGGGTCACTTGGGCAGATGCATTGGATGGTATGGACAAGGTGTACATTACCTTTCAGCCCGACCTTGCCGTACCAGGGGCTTTAAAAGCCATTGAGGAATTGGTGAAAGTGGCCCAGCAGAAAAACGTAAAAAAGTTGGTGCTTTTATCCGGAAAGGGAGAGCGGGAAGCAGAGCTTTGTGAGCAGGTGGTAGTCCATTCCGGAATAGATTATACCATAGTCCGGGCGAGTTGGTTCAATCAGAATTTTAGCGAGAGTTTCTTTTTAGATCCCATTTTGGCCGGACATGTAGCCTTGCCCATGGCACAGGCAAAAATACCTTTTGTGGATACGGATGACATTGCCGATGTGGTGGTTGAGGTATTGATGAACGAGGGGCATGATGGCAAGACCTATGAATTGACCGGGGCCCGTTTCTTGACCTTTGAGGAAGTGGTGGCCGATATTGCAAAAGCAACCGGAAGAGACATTGCTTTCACCCCGATTTCGCTTCCAGCCTATACCAAGATGATGGAAGAGGTTGGCGTGCCTTCAGACTATGTCTGGTTGATCAATTATTTGTTTTCTGAAGTATTGGGGAACAAGGAAAATGAGGTAATTGCCCATGATATTGAGAAGGTGTTGGGAAGAGCACCCAAGGATTTTTCGGAATATGTACAGGAAACCGCCGCTACCGGAATTTGGAACCCAACCGTCTAGGTTTGTGGATGGAAAGATAAAAGGACAGGCCCTTTGGGCCTGTTTTCTGATCAGAGCAATTCTTTTAAATGACTATAAGCCAATCCAGATAGTATGGCCAACCCAAAACTCAATAGTGTACCAATGAGGACATATTCGGTAAGTTTTCTATTTTTTCCTTTGTTGAGGTCGCCAAACCGGAACACGGACTTGGCCGCAATCAACAGGCCTATGGCAGCCCACTGTTGCAATAGGATGAATCCGAACACAAAAAGGCGCTCCAGCATGCCAATGTATTTTCCGGCATTTTTTAGGGAACCTCCTTCTTCCGATTCATCATCGCGAGCGATTTCATCAATGTAGGGCGCCAAGAGCATCCGCATAAGTATACCGCACACAAAGGTGACAAACACCAAGAAAGTAGCGAGTAGGAGATGTTGCTCCGTAATCATGGAGTGGACATCCACCTCAAAAGGGTTTATCCAATGTGCCACGACTCCAAGAACCACCAGATGTAGAATTTGGTCCGCTGCAAAGAGCCATCGGAAGTTTTTTTCGTTGGTCAGGGCCAATTTTCCGATATCGATGAGGTAATGGGTAACGATAATGATGGCTACGGCTCCCAAATGCTGAAACTGTAGGAGAACCAGTAACGTGATCAAATGCACCCCAATATGCCAATAGAGGTATTTGGATTTCCATTTGTGCTGGAGCTTGTCATCCACCCAATGGGCAGGTTGCAGAACAAAATCCCCGATAAAATGGGCGAGTATGAGTTTTAGGGCCAGTATCATAGTTGTGCGAGTTGGGTTCTATAAAAATGGATCATTTTTTGCACTTCGTCAAATCCGGCCTTGTTGAGTTCCTCGCTGATGTTCCCTTGTGACTTGTTCAATATGGAGGCCAGTTCCTTTTGGTTCATTTTGGGGTTTTCAATTGCCTTTTGCACTGTTTTGGATATGGCCGGAGTCCAGTTGTCCATGGTCAGAAGGGCCAATTCCAGCAATAGGTTGATGTGGTCATCAAATTGGGCATTCGCTGTTTTGATGGCCAGATTCTGTTTTTTGAGATTTTCAAAACACTTTCCCGAATATACAAAGGCCGGCCCATTGGATTCCGTAATTTTTTGTGCCTCATAGGTTTTTTCGCCCAATCCAATGGCTATCCTTACATCCATTTGCCGAATCTGTTTTATGCAGGCCTTGATGTACACTGCAGCTTCCAGGGCTTGCTCTGGAATGGTCTGTAGTTGAAAACTGTCCCCACGATAGATTTCCCATTGCAAAGGTTCATGGCCATATTGGTCCAAGGCCTGCTTTAAAAGGGGCAACCACTTCGCTGTCTTATGGTCTGTGGAGTTTTTGATATCTCCCGTAAGAATACCTACCATTTTAATCTTTGTTTATGTAAAAATATCTGTTTATTAGCAGATAAACAAAAATATCTGTAAAATAGCAGATAATCGTAAATATCTGTTTATGGGCAGATAACGGGAGATATCTGTACAATGACCCCAATCATGGATTGGGAACCTTCTCGTTGTAATTGGGGATTAGTTTACCATCTACCCAACTTAGTTCACGGGTTTCCACGGCAGTCTGTATCCAATTGGAGGAAGCATCCAAGTTTTTCCCTTGCTCTTTCTTATAGAAGATTTTATCAGGGATGCCACCGTGATCATCCGGAAAGATGAGGTTTTCGGAATGATAGTAGTTCCCGGCTTCTGAAACTTGGGAAAGTTGTACCACTTCGGTGAGCATATGGTTGTGGGGAAACAAATAAATGCCCCCATTTTCCCTATCCTCGGTATTGGACAGATAATCAACAAAAAGGATCCCATCCAAATTGGGTACCCCTTTATCGCCCAAGACCGTAATCTTAAAATCGGTGTGGACCAATCGGGTCTTTTTCTCCCAATAGGTGCCGTCCTGTACATGTCTGATGTTCAAAAACACGGTATTTCCCTGTTTGGAAAGTGCAAAATAGTAATGGGTGCCCTTTAAGGTTTTCCTTTGGATGGATAGCAGTCCACCAAGGATGTACCCGGTCATTTCATTGTACTTTACTTTGTAAAACGGAGATTCAAAACCGTTGTAAGGCCAAGAATTGGGTGTTTTTTCAATGATTTTGACCCATTCCCCGATTTTCAGTTTTTGTAAAACGTCCGAGGAGGTATCCGGGGCTGTTCTCAGCTGTACCTCATTGCCAAAGACATAAACTTGCTGTCCGGGCTGAAATTCGCCAAAACCGGCCTGCTCTGGGTTGTGCTGGGAAAAAATGGAAGAAAATGTAAAGATGTAAACGAGTAGTGTGATATAAAAACGTGCCTTCATGATTATAAATTTTAAAGATTAGACTAAGGCAGTTTTTAGGGAGGTCTTTATATATACGGCCAGAAATAGGGGAATGGTTCACAGCTTATGCAAAAAGGGCGAACAGGTTTATAAAAACAGAGAAGCCGCGTCCATGGCAGGCGCGGCTTCTAAAAAATCAACAAAAAACACTATCCTCTTCTTCCTCTCTCCTGCATTTTCTTTTTGCCATGCATGGCTTTATGCTTTCTCATTTTCTTCCAGGTTTGGTATTGTTCATCGTTCAATACCTCTTTCATTTTTTCCTGATGGGCGATTTGGTGGTCCAATCTGGCATTTTCCATTTCAAATCGTTCCTCGGAAGTGGGTTTTGTCCATTCGCCACTTTCTTTCTTGGCTTTCATTTCATCCCACTTGGCTTTTCTGGACTGCGCCTCATCCAGATGTATTTTCATGACCTTTTTTTGTTGGGCATCGGTCAAATCAAGGGCCAACGTCATTTTTTTGGTCTGGAGCGTGGCCATCTGTTCTGGGGTCATATCCATTTTAGGGCCTTTGTGCATTCTATGACCATCTTGCTTTTGCGCCATGGCACCAAGGCTTACCAATAATGCCATCAATACTGCGAATCGTTTCATATGTTTAAATTTTAATGATTTGTTCCTAGGACAAGGGTTTTGTTCCATGGTTTAATCACTAAGACAACAATTGTGAAGCTTTTAACAGTAGTGGGTCAAAGGGAAATCACTTTTGATCTTCCTCAAAATCAAGTTGTGGGTTTTCAGGTTCCATTTCATCTTGGAACTCTGCCTCTACGAAGGTTTCGGAATTCATTTGCTCTTGGAACTCGTCCTGTTGCTCAATTTGGTAATACACCAAAGAGGCAACCACAAAGCACGAAAAGTAGATAAGGCTTTTTGTTTTGTAGGTCATGATTTTGAGATTTGGGACTACTAAAGTAGGTAATCCAAATAGCAAACCCTACGATATGTTGTGAAACACCTCGATGTAGATGTGAACGGGATAAAAAGCATGGTATAACCGATAAAATGCACGGTTTACCCCTCAAGACCCCATTTCCAAAGTAAATTCTTACAAAGGCTTTGTGGCTATTTTGGCTCCAAAATCTGGTCAATACGTTCTAAGGCATCTTGCAAGTGGTACCGGCTCATCGTATCTGAAATTCTACCCAGACCACTTCGGATATCGCTTTTCAAATTGTTGAGTTCGGCCCTGGCCACAGAACGAATATCGGACTGGCTGGTATTGACCACTGTCGATTTTTGATACCCCCCAAAATCAGGAAGCTTACCCAAATTATCCGCGGTCATCAAGTATTCCAAACGATCGATATGGGCTTTTTGGAGGTTTCTTCTATACGTATCAATGGCCTTTCCACTTCGGGTTTCGGACCAAATGCCCCTACGAAGGTCACGCATCATTTCCAACAGACCGTAGGCATTCTTGCCATTGATGGTCTCATTTTCGATGATTCGGGCCAGTTTACCCAAATGTAAAACGGTGTTCAAATACCGTTCCTGCATGGCGCGGATACGGTCCACCGAACCTGAATATTGGATTTTATTGATAATATTCTGATCCAACAACCATTCAGGGGTTTCAAAGAGTTGCTCTTGCAGAAAGCCCATGCAGTTTTTTTGGTGTTCCCGGTCTACATGGGTATACACGGCACCTTCTTGATCGGCGGTTTTATGATATTCGTATACCCCACCGATATTGTTGGACACATGTCCCATATAACGTTGGAACTGCGCAATGATCTGTCCGTACATGGTTTTCAGGTCTTCATAATCCTTGCCATCCTCCGTGGTCCATTCCATAAGATTGGGCGTAATGCGCTTAAGATTGGCAATACCATATAAACTGGCTTTTATGGCATCGTCCCCTAAATCCTCTGTTTGTGAACTTGGGTCATGGATATCCCCAACTTGTTGATGTCCAAATCGGTACATGGGATCGTTCTCATGTGCTCTGATCCAACTGTTCAGGATGGGTTTTTCCTCTTCAGCGGATGTATCCAAAATAGGCTTGTATCCCCATCTAATTGCATATTTGTCGTAGATGCCAATGTTGGGCATAAGGGCCACACCTTCATCTCCAGGTTGGGCCACGTAGTTGAAACGGGCATAGTCCATAATGGCAGGTGCGGTACCATATTTTTGGGTAAAGCTTGCGGAACGCAGCGAATCCACGGGATAGGCCACACTGCTTCCCATATTGTGGGGAAGACCTAGGGTGTGTCCCACTTCGTGGGAAGATACAAACCGTATCAACCTACCCATAATATCTTCTTTGAACTGTACGCTTCGTGCATTGGGATTGATGGCTGCCGTTTGGACAAAGAACCAATTGCGCAATAAACTCATGACGTTGTGGTACCAGTTGATGTCGGATTCCAAAATCTCTCCACTCCTTGGGTCGCTTACGTGCGGACCATTGGCATTGGGGATGGGGGAAGCCAAATACCGGACCACGGAATAGCGAACATCCTCGGGGGACCACTCAGGGTCTTCCTCCTTGGTGGGAGGGTCTTTGGCAATGATGGCATTTTTAAACCCAGCTTCCTCAAAGGCTACCTGCCAATCCTCAATACCCTTTTTAATATAAGGTACCCACTCTTTTGGGGTGGCACGGTCCACATAATACACAATGGGCTTTTTGGGTTCTACCAATTCACCCGCTTTATATTTTTCAATATCCTCATCTTTCACCTCCAATCGCCAACGATCCAAATAGCGAACAGTTTTACTTTCTTGGGCATCCAGACCATAATCCACTTGGCCACGGGCAAACCATCCCACACGCTCATCAAAATATCTACGTTTCATGGGTTCCTTGGGCAATAGGATCATGGAATTGTTGATCTCTATGGAAATGGAACCTGTACTTTGATTGCTGGGAGGTTCCCCGGCCGCATACGTTTTTACGTGGCGCGCTTCTATGTTCAAGGGGTAACTTTTAATGGATTCGATAAAACTACGATCACCATCCACACGACTTACCTTATACTGCTTGCGATATGCGTCAGGCATGCCCAAGGCATTTACATCCTTGGTGAAAAGGGGGTCCACCTCGATCACCGTTGCAGGGTTCAAGGAGTCTTTTTTGTTGAATGCCTTGATATCGAATGCAAAGAGTACGGGTTCAAAATTGGAGTTGACCACCGCCTCATGTACGGGCAGTGAATCCGCGGCAACATTTCCGTAGGATACTACACGTAACAATACTTTTTTGGGTTTTTTCTCCCAACGGAGCACCTGGGTGTTGATTTTTCCCCCACCAAAACCTATTCCAGTGGCAGTTTTGGAAATACGGCTCACCATCAGCATCTCCCTGTTGAAAAGCGAATCTGGGATTTCATAAAAGTACTTGTCCTCTACTTCGTGCACACTAAAAAGTCCCGCATCGGTCTTGGCCTCTTTGGTAATGACTTTGTCATACGGTTGAATGTCACCGGGTTTCGGCTTATCTTCTTTTTTTTGTTCGGTGTCCTTTTTTTTCTTTTTGAAAAGTTGCGCTTCAGCAGATTGAAAAGCACCCAATAAAACAAATGCAATGAATAGTTGAGGGAGTAGTTTTTTGATCATTTTCTCGTCGGTTTGAAAAATGCGATGGGGTCAAAGAACTAAAAAATGGACAAAATGAACTGTTAAATAAATATTAATGATTGTTTTTTTTGTGAAATGATGTAATTCATGGGAGTCCTGCGTTTTACTGATACTTCGCGTTAAAATCCCACCTATGTCTGGGCTGAACGGCCATTCGGTTTTTGTGAAAAATTTCAAAAGGCTGTAACAATCTAGAATCTGAACAGTCTTATAAGCATATCATCAATCAAAAAATTCAATCAAAAAATGAACAAGTTATTATTAATGTATGGTTGTGTACTTTTAAGTAGTTCCGCCATAGCCGCTGACCAGCAACCCGGTATGGTCCAACAATCGAAACCGGAGACCAAAAGCACTTTTGAAAACAGTTTTACAGCATTGAATCTAAGTGCTGATTGGAACGAAACAACCTTTGATTTTTCCGATGGGACAAATGCATGGTTCTATGAACTGAATTTGGACGAAATAGAGTTTATGGAGGAAGAGATGGATATGGACCTTGGGTTCAACACCTCAGAGTATCTTCCCAAGGGCTTTAACCCTTATGAAACCTATTTTGATTTGAATTCCATTATATACCTAGAAAGCGAAGTTGAACTGGATTTGGGGTTTGACACCCAGAACTACCTTCCCAATGGGTTTGATCCCTACACCGAAGTAGTCGATGTCCATGGAATCAACTTTTTGGAGGAAGAAGATATGGAATTGGGTTTCAATACCTGGGATTATCTTCCCGAAGGATTCTCTCCTTATGAAATCTATGTGGATTTGAACGCCATTGCCTACATCGAGGATGATGTGGAACTGGAACTTGGTCTGGATACCGAGTACATGCTTCCTGAGGATTTTGATCCCTATACCAATGTGATTGAAATCGCATCGGTGAACTATATGGAAGATGACGAAGTGGAATTGGGTTTTGATACGTCCAAGTATCTACCCGAAAACTTTGATCCCTACGCGGATCAGACGAGGTAAAATGAGTTGGTTTTCATTTTACAATTTTTTTGAATTAGGAAGGCCCTCTTTTTGAGGGTCTTTCGCCTTCAAAATGCTGATTAACAAAAATATAACACAAAAATCAGCAAAGCGCAGAAAGCAAAGAAACGTAGGTTATTTTGTCAATCCATTAAATTTTGAAAACAAAGGACGCAGGTCTTTCAACGGATGAGGGACAAGTTTGACAATGTTGTTTTCGTGTTGCTTTTCCTACTACGTTAACAAAAAACTAATTATAATAATCTTCACTATTTAGGGTTATATCTTTGTAGTGTTATTAAAAATAGACGCCACGATGGTGAACAGGTGACGTCGCTTTTAAATCTTTCCGAAGTACTCTGAAAAGGTGAAAAAATGAACAGGTTGAACCGAGGGGGGATTTAAAAAGTATGGATTAGAATAGAGTTGAGTTAGTTTCTACTATTTTTTTGAGTTAGTTAGTTTGTCAATGCCCTTCCCATCGGAGGGGCATTGTTGTTTAGAACAATACGGGAATCACAAACTGGAACACCAAAATCAACAAGACCACTGCTATCAGGTTTAAAATAACACCCACTCGGGCCATTTGGGCAATTTTTACGTGTCCGCTGGCAAATACAATGGCATTGGGCGGTGTGGCCATGGGTAGCATAAAGGCACAACTACTGGCAATGGTAACTGGAATCAATAGGTAGAGTAGGGGAACATCCAATCCTATGGCAATACCGGCCACCACTGGGGCCAAAACTGCCACAAGGGCCACATTGCTCATCAGTTCCGTCATAAACAGCATCAGGAAAATCAATAAGGATGCGGTGAGAAGAATGCTTATCTCGCTTTGCGCAATGGCGTTGGCCACCATATCCACAATACCGCTGCTGGACATACCTTGGGCAAGGGCTAGTCCGCCTCCAAAGAGAATCAATATACCCCAGGCCAATTTGCTGGTGTCCCGCCATTCAATAATAAAATCTCCATTTTTTAGGCTGTACGGAACGGAAAACAAGGCAAGGGCGGCAAAAATGCTGATCATGGTATCGGTAAGGCCCAAACTGGGGAAAATACTGTTGATCAAGGTCCGGAAGATCCATAGGAACACGGTAACCCCAAATATGGCCAATACCAGTTTTTCCTTGCCCGAAGTAGGACCCAATTTCTCCAATTCCGACTGTATGACCTCTTTGGAGGCATTGAACTTTAAATCCCTGTTGGGATACATCCATTTTACCAAGACCAGATAACAAATACCGATCATAACAATGGAAAAAGGGAGCCCTATGGTCATCCATTTTAAAAAGGATATTTCGGTGTTGTATTCATTTTCCAAGAGCCCAATGAGTACCGAGTTGGGTGGGGTGCCGATTACGGTGGCTATACCACCTGCATTGGCCGAAAAGGCAATCCCTAGCATAACGCTCAGGGCAAAATTCTGGTCATTTTTGGTAAAACCATCCTCATCATTGATCAATAGATTGATAACGGATAGGGCAATGGGCAGCATGACCACCGTACTTGCCGTATTACTGATCCACATGCTCAGTGAGCCCGTGGCGATCATAAAGCCCAAAATTACCTTGTTGGGTGTGGTCCCTGTAAGTTTTATGATGTTGAGCGCGATACGCCGATGCAGATTTACCTTTTCCAAGGCCAAGGCCATCACAAATCCCCCAAAGAAGAGGAACACAATGGGACTGCCATAATTGGCGCCTACCTCGGCAATGGGCAATATTTTAAGTATGGGCAACAACAGCAAGGGGAGAAGTGCTGTGACTGAAATGGAAACCGCTTCGGTGATCCACCAAATCAGCATCCATACGGCAACGGAAATTACGGCATCCCCTTTTTCGGAAACTAGTTCCATGGGCAAATTAACCAGAATCAGAAAGGCGATAGGCCCAAGAAAGAGCCCTAGTTTTTTGCTTAGTTCCATTGAGGTCCTAAGCTATGCTTTTTTAGGAAAACTTGAAAATCAAAAATAAACCTTACTTCAAACGTGCAAAAAGACCATCATCATTCTTGATCACTTCAAAAAGTCCATGCTTGGATAGGCCTTTGGTGCTTTTGTCCCATTTTTTTCCACTAAGACCTGCTTTTTCCTTAAGTTCGGCCAAGGGCATTTCCCCTACAGGTTTCAGGATATCCATGATGATTTTTTCCTCCTCGGTAAGCTCCACTTTTTTCTTTTCGGGTCGCATTTGTGGGAAGAACAGCACTTCTTGGATAGAAGAGTTGTTGGTCATCAACATGACCAAGCGGTCTATCCCGATTCCAATTCCAGAGGTTGGGGGCATACCATATTCCAAGGCACGGAGAAAATCTTGGTCTATAAACATGGCCTCATCATCCCCTTTTTCAGAAAGTTTGAGCTGATCTTCAAAACGCTCCCGTTGATCAATGGGGTCATTGAGCTCCGAGTAGGCATTGGCAAGTTCCTTCCCGTTCACCATGAGCTCAAAGCGCTCGGTTAGCGCTGGATTGCTTCGATGTTCCTTGGTCAAAGGACTCATTTCCTTGGGGTAATCAATAATGAATGTAGGCTGTATGTAATGGTGCTCACATTTTTCCCCGAAGATTTCATCAATGAGTTTACCCACACCCATGGTCTCGTCCACTTCAATGCCCAACTTTTTGGCTGTTTCACGAAGTTCATCCTCGCCTATACCCGCCACATCATAGCCGGTATGGATTTTTATGGCCTCCAAAATGGGGACCCTGGGATAGGGAGCCTTAAATTCTATGTCGTTTTCACCTACTTTTACCTTGGTGCTTCCCGTGGCATCCATGGCCACTTTTTCCAAGAGTTCTTCGGTGGTGTCCATCATCCAGTTGTAATCCTTGTAGGCCACATAAAGCTCCATTACGGTAAACTCTGGATTGTGGGTACGGTCCATTCCTTCGTTACGGAAATCCTTCGCAAACTCATATACCCCATCAAAACCACCCACGATCAATCGTTTTAGATACAGCTCGTTGGCAATCCTTAGGTATAATGGAATATTCAAGGCATTGTGATGGGTCAAAAACGGACGTGCGGCCGCTCCACCTGGAATAGGTTGCAAAATGGGGGTTTCCACTTCCAAATACCCCTTATCGTTATAAAACTCACGGATACTGTTGGTAATCTTGGTCCTTTTGATGAAGGTGTCCTTTACCTGCGGGTTCACCACCAAATCCACATAACGTTGGCGATACCTAAGTTCTGGATCATTGAAGGCGTCGTAAACCTTTCCTTCGTCATTTACCTTTGGTAAGGGTAGCGGTCGTAGGGCTTTGCTCAGCAGGCTAAAGTTCTTCACCATCACGGTTTTTTCACCTACCTGGGTCTTGAACAGTTCACCTTCAACTCCTATGATATCACCAATGTCCAAGAGTTTTTTATAGACTTCGTTGTAAAGGGTCTTGTCGTCATCGGGGCATATTTCGTCCCGATTGAAGTAGACCTGGATGCGGCCATCGCTATCCTGAAGTTCGGCAAACGAGGCTTTTCCTTGGATTCTGCGCGACATCAATCTACCGGAAATCACTACTTTTTTCCCTTCCTCAAAATCATTCTTGATGCTCTTGGAAGTGGCATCAACAGGATACAATGCTGCAGGATAGGGGTTGATTCCCATTTCCTTGAGTTTGGTCAATTTTTCCCTTCGAACGATTTCTTGTTCCGATAGTTGCATAGTCTATAAAAAATTAAAGCGCAAAATTACACTTTTGCGCTTTAATATCTTGCCTTGTCCCTGTCTTAATGTGCATAATTGGGGATGTAGGGTCTTTCGTGGACGATTTGGGCGATGTCTTCCTCCAAATTTTCCAAGGGTCGTTCCACGATGCGGTTTACTTCCTTGCCATTTTTATAGAAGACCATGGTAGGGACTTTGATAATGTTGAGCCCTTTTTCCTCACCGGTGGGACTTTTCTTGTAATGCTCCCTCCTTCGGTCCAAGGCAATAATCTGCAATTGGTCCATGGGAAACCCTGCGGCTTCCAAAATTTTAATGAAACGGGGTGTCTCCCTTTTGCTGTCCCCACACCAGGTGCCCAAGAATAATGTGATGGTGTAATCGGAGAGTTTCTCCTTGAAAAGGTTCACCATGGTACTGTCCACACTATAGTTTTGATGACCTTGAAGGTACCATTGTTGGTAGGGTTGGCTTTGTAGACCATCCAAATTGATTTTACCGACCAGAAACCGTTTTCCGTCCTCTTGGACAATTTCCTGATTGAATTCTTGGGCAAAAACCATTGCGGCACAGAGTAGCATGCATGTTGTAAGAATGATGTTTTTCATAGTTCTTTCGATTATGGATTGGAGTCGAAAATTCTATAAAAACAACGCCCATGGCAGATTTTCTGGGATGGAAATAGGGACTAGACCCCGGTTGAAATGTTATTTCTTGAGGAGATGCGAAATCTCTTCACGGGTGGAGACCCCCAATTTTTTGTAAAGGTTGTTGATGTGGGTTTTCACCGTACTCAAGCTTATGAACAATTCTGTGGCAATCTCCTTATTGCTTTTATCCTGTAGAATGCCCTGTGCAATTTTTCGCTCTTGGGGGGTGAGTTGTTGATAATGGGATTGCGTTTTTTTTTGCATCTGCATTTTTCGTGAGGCCAAAAAGTACACGTTGGCCAATAGCGATAGGATCAAAAGGATTAATACAACCCATTTCCATGGCCAAAATTGGGATGCGTCTGCACTAACCAATTGGCTGTCCATTTCAATTTCCGTCGCAAATTCCTTGGTGAAGCCTGCATCGGGATAGGTGGTCTGCAACCGTTTGGAAAGTGCATTGTAGTATGGGTTTGTGGCAAGGTCCTTAAGATAGTTGGGGTAGGTTTCATTTCTTTTGTCGGAAAGAAAATCATAAATAAAGAGTTCCACTAAAGGCTCGTTGGAGTTTTGTCCGAAGGTGTGCAAGGTCTTGAACCATTTTTTGGTATTGAGGTTTTGGTTGGTGGCACTGGGATAGGCCATAAAATCATAGGCCATTTCATCTTTTAAGGTTTCCACTTCCAATAACAGGTTGGATTTTGGATTGGTGGAGGTAATGGTGCAAAGCGGTTGGTCATCAAACGAAGAGGGAAAATATAGGGTGTCCTGGTTATTGGCGATAAAGACCACACTTTGACTGTTGTTGCATTCGCCCAAATAGTGAAGGGCTTCACCTTCATTGGTACAGCCATCCATGTGAATCCGGTAGATCCTATTTTTTATGGGCAGATTATCCCCTTCAAATTGAAAATGCCCCAGTGAGTCCACCTGGGTCTTTTTGATGATCTGATCCAAATAAATCCGGGAAGACTTCCTGTAATTCTCTACCAACGATAAATAGACCGTCTGGCCAGAGTGGTTTTGGGAAAGCTCGCCCGAAAACTGGTACTGTCCCCTTAGCATGGGGGAGGCCAACAAGACCAGTAAGAATACCAAAAGCCGCATATCAAAATCAATAAGGTTTAAAAGTAAGGGTTTTGTGTAACAAATACTCCCATTTGTATACTAATAGGTATCATCAATCAAAATCAAGATCATGAGTTTTTGGAGAGTACTATTGGCTATTTTTTTTCCACCCCTTTCCGTAATCGGGAAAGGTTGTGGCTCTTTTTTAATTGTGTTACTTTTGACCCTATGTGGCTGGGTTCCGGGAGTTATTGGGGCTTTGGTCATTCTTAATAACACTAACTAAAATCAGTATGAAACGTACCCAAATCTTGGCTTGTGCCCTCGTGGCCATTTTTGCCTATTCCTGTAATTTTACCGAAGAGATTCATATCAAGGAAGATGGATCGGGTAAACTGTCCATTAATTTTGATGGTTCCGAACTCATGCAAATGGCAGGGGATGAAATGGCACAGAGTGATGAGAAACCTATGGATTCCATTATATCCTTCAAAGATCTTTTGGCTGAAAAGAAAGACAGTATTGCCCAGCTTTCGCCGGAAGAGCAGGCCAAACTGAAACGGTTGGAGCCTTTTAACCTCCATATGGTGATGAAGCCTGAGGAAAAAATAATGAAGTTCGACCTGTTCAGCGAGTTCAAAAATGTCAGCGAGGTCAACGATGCTTTCAATTCGTTTAAGGAGGCCGGTATGCTCGGTCCAGGCCAAAGTAAACAACAACCCACACCCTTGTCAGGTTCTGAACAGGCCACGGAAGTCAATTATACCTTTAAGGGAAATACTTTCTCACGAAAGGCCAAAATAGTGGACGAAGAATTGTTCCAACAAGGTTTGGACAGTTTGGCGGGAGCCGAGATGTTCCTTTCGGGGTCTACCTATACCATTAAATACCATTTCCCAAGAAAGGTGAAATCCACCAATTTGGAAGAGGCCACGTTCAGTGCCGATGGCAAGACCCTCATTTATGAGGTCCCCTTTTTGGACCTAATGAGAGATCCTACCGCATTGGACCTTCAGGTAAAGCTGGAAAAATAGATTTCCGCCCAAGCCTTCGTATCTTTGTGCCATGAACAAGAAAGTAAGGGTTCAGGACCTTGGACATAGGGATTACAAGGAAACATGGGATTATCAAGAAGCGCTTTTCAAGGATATTGTTGACCTAAAGGTCAAGAATAGAAGGGAAGGCACCGATGTGGATACCCCCAACCATTTTTTGTTTGTGGAACACCCCCATGTCTACACCTTGGGCAAAAGCGGGGATATAGGCAATCTGCTGGTGGATGAACAGGTGCTGAAGGCAAAAGGGGCCACTTTTTACAAGATCAATAGGGGAGGGGACATTACCTATCACGGTCCGGGACAAGTAGTGGGCTATCCCATTTTGGATTTGGACAATTTCTTTACGGACATCCACAAATACCTCCGGTTTTTGGAAGAAATGGTGATTTTGACCTTGGCCGAATATGGCCTAAAAGCCGAACGTTCCGAAGGGGAGACCGGTGTTTGGTTGGATGTGGGCACTCCCTTTGCCCGAAAAATCTGTGCCATGGGTGTACGGGCCAGCCGATGGGTGACCATGCATGGGTTTGCCCTGAACGTCAATGCCGACTTAGGCTATTTTGACCTAATGATCCCATGTGGGATAAAGGATAAAGCCGTGACTTCCCTTAATGTGGAACTCGGGAAAAAAGAAGTGGATATTGAGGAAGTTAAAGCAAAGCTCCTCAAACATTTTACTGTATTATTTGAGGCGGAGTTGGTTTCTTCGGAATCCATCGTATAAACAAACACTGCTTTTTATCTTCATCTGTCAATTGAAGTGGGCCATTCGTCAATTGGGCCATGGATTTTCATAGAACTTCATTTAGCTTGACCATCAGTAGTGAAAATTGAGTAATGGATGTCAAAAGTTGATTTAACCCACACCAAGCAAAATAGGCAAATAAATGACCTTCGGAATCGATTGGAAGGTGTGGGTTGGAAAATAGGTAATGAAGTTGAAAGGGTGTTTAAGGGAAAGCCAAAATGGCGGACAAATGATGAAACCCCGAATTTAATTTATTCATGGTCAATTCGAAGAAATCCCAGTTATAATTCAATTTGGTTGGATTTTATTGCATGGTGGAATTATAGGACCTATGAAATTGATATCCAAGATTGTTCGCATTGTCAAATTAGGGGGCAAGGGATTCAGTTGGATTTTGCCAAGGACAAAAGTTCAGGGAATGATAGAGGAATGCTGGATTGGAAAAATAAATTGGATGATTTTCTTAATCGCTTAAATGAAATTGAAGTACAGTATATGAAACCATAGTTCTTTTGAACTGAAAAAACCGAGGCCATGCCCCGGTTTTTATTTTATAGATGTGATTTTTACTACTGGTTGTAGGCCGTCAGTTCCATACTTGCGATGAGCGTTCCCTTTTTGTTGTAGGATTCCTGTTTTACCATCCCCACGCCTTTGGCGAGCCATACCCGTGAGGGCATGGTCTGGTTGGCCATCATCATTTTGGTGCGGGTCTCGCTATAGACGACAAAACACTCAAAAGTGCCGGCCGGTGTGGTCACAGTTTCTTCTTTTTCCACTTTTCGGTTGATGGTCTCCACGTTCATGTTCATGTTCATGGCCCCGCCCATTTTCATCTGTACGCTCACATTGCCATCGGGGAGTTCCTGCCCCACACCAAGATTGCCAGGGAGTTCCACATCCGTTCCGGAAACTTCCACTTCCATGTCGCCCATTTGCCGTAACATCTGCTCGTTCATCAGGGATTTAAAATCTATTTTGACCTTATCGCCGTCACAGGTGACTTGGTATTCCGAGTCGTAGGTGTTTCCTTTTTTATCCTCCAATTGCATGACCATGGTTGCGCTGACATTGTCCCCTGAACCATTTACTTGGGTGACCTTGTAGCTCATCTTTCCATCTTCGTTGCCTTTTCTGTCATAACTGGTGTATTGGAAATTGGCCCCGTCCACCAAAGGATAATAATGGCTGCAGTTGGATTGCCCCAAGGCAATACCCAAGGAAAACATTGCGGTGAGCAATGCGAAAAAATAGTGTTTCATGTATTTTGTTCTTATTGTTTGATGAATTCAACCCTTCTGTTCTGTGCCTTGCCATCTGGGGTGTTGTTGTCCCCCACGGGCTCGCTTTCCCCTTTTCCTTCCGAGGTCAATCGGTCTGCAGATACCCCATAAACGGATACCAAGGCGTTTCTTACGGCTTCTGCCCGGTCCTTGGAAAGCTTTTGATTACTCTCATCGGAACCATCAGCATCGGTATGGCCTACAATCTTCAGCTTCATGGAAGCTTCTTGGGCGAGTACTTGTGATATTTGGCGGATAATTCCCATGGACTGCGGCTGTATGTTGGCCGAGCCCACATCAAAAAGAATCCCATTGGTGGATACCTTGCCATCGGAAAGGAGTTTTCTGCGAAGGTCTACGCCTCCTTCGGCCACTTTAAGATTGGAGATGAAGATTTTCTCCTTCCCATCTTTAAGTCCGTTGACATTGAACTTAAGGGTGGTCAACTTGTTCATGGGTACCATCTGCGGAATGTCCACATATTTTTCCTCGTTCACCCAAAGGCGAAAGCGGGCCTTGTTCACCGCAATGGAGATATGGGGCTGGTTGAGCACGGCCTGTCGTATATCGGCTCTGACCTCACTATTGATGGTAACCCCCTCACCACGGGTGTGATTCCTTGCACGTATTCCAAAAGCGGCATATTGACCAACGGGAAGCCAAGCCTCTGCATAATTGTTGCCGGCATTGAAATTTGGGTCATCACTTAGGCTGATTTCAATCCCTGCTGTGGATGATGTTTGGTTGTCCATACCGTAGGTCAACAAGTCGAACTCTATGGTATATTCCTCGGGCAGTTCGGGCATGTTGGGAATGTAATGGATACCGTATCCGGGAACAAGCTCCATCCAACGCTGTGGGGAATCATCTATGGTAACGACTTCGCCACTGCCATTGGTGTTCCATTTGGCAGGGAAGTCTCCTATAAAATCTTTGGAATAGTCGTCAAAAAACATGAGTTTGTCCCCCGGGACGTAATCGAACTTACTGTATACGGTAATGCTCTTTGCCTGTGGAGCCGTGATTCCACCGCTATTGGTATTGTTGCCGGAATCGTTTCCGGTATTTGTGGGCAAATCGTTTCCTTGTGGAGTGTTGGGACCTTGCTTTTGGCCAGAACCGGGTTCCAAAATGCTGTCCAGGGCCTGGTCGGTCTTTTCGCTGGTTTCTTTGTCAACCCTTCGTTCAATGGTTCGCTGTGCCGCTTGTTCGGCTTTTTTGCCCAGTTTTTTCAGGAATTGGGCGTTGATGCTGGAGCCAATCATCAGAACAATCAATAAACTGAAGACGGTTTTGTTGGAGGTTTTCATTATTGTGTACTTTACTTATGGTTTTTGATGAAAAATAATTCCATCCAAAGTACAAAACACTACTCCTCATAGCTGGTTAAAATGTGTAACTCGTGCAAACCAGTGTATAAGCCGCAATGAAGGTCTTCTTAATTCATTTTGTACACGATCAATGAATTTTCTTGGTCCTTGGCCACCAGCTCCAACTTTCGGTCGTTGTCCATATCGGTTAGATCAATAAGGGAGTTTCCAAATACGGGAAAATTGGGAATGGGCTCCGCTTGACTATCGAACAGGTATATTTTTTGGTTTTGGATATCGGTCACACTCACATAGATCTTATCGTAGATGTAGAAAATCTTAGGTTTTGAATATACACCAAGGTCCAACTCCACTTTCTTGCCTTTAATGCTAAGGATGTTGTCATCCATGAACACCAAAGTGTTGCTTGTGGCATACATGCCATGGTCTTTGTTGAGGTTGAAATTGGTAGCGGTGAGTTTGCCATTGGTGTCTATTTGGTGGAGCACCCCTTTTTTGTTGGTCATGGAAAACTTGTTCTTGTATAGGAACACTTCATTGTTGGAGAAATCTATCTTTTCCGCAACCTTTATGCGGTCCTTTCCGGTCCTATGCAGGATTTTGAGGGTTTGGTCTTCCAATTGGAACACCAAATAATCCCTATTGCCCATCCTAAAATGTTTTGGGGCAGCAATGATGGGGCTGGAAGCTTCGGTAAACGTGAATCCACCCACAACCTTTGCCTTGTTGTTGTACATATGGACCTTTCTTCCTTGTGTGATTACAAATCGATAGTCTTTTCTTCCATCGTAATCGAAGATGGCCAATGGATTTAGGTTGCCTCCCTCAAAACTGATCTTGAACGGAGGAACATCCTCGCCATTGCGATCTAGAATCATGAACTGATTGCTGGTACAAAAGGCCAGCTGTAGCCTTCCGTTTTTGTAAATATCAACTTGTTGGATGGGACCACGAATCCTACTGTCCAGTTGTTTGGTCCATAGTACTTTGCCTTCGGTGGAAATCAAGTAAAGCACATTGTTGCGGTCCTGTACCACAATTTCCTGCTTATTGGTCCTGTGGTTTTTCACAAATTGGGGGTCAATGGCCAGATCGGTATCCAATTCCAAGGTAAACAAAGGGGTCACGGTGTTGGAGGTTACCTTCTTTCCTACTTTGGAGACCAGTAGATTGAGATGGGCAAAATCACTGTCGCCCACAATCTGCGAAGCAAAGGCATATTCGTCCAAATCCGTTTTTTGGATAGGCTCAAAAAGCTTGGGGGCCAGTTCTTGTTCGGCAATGAAATCAATACCGGAATCCGTTGATACGAACAACATGCTGGATTCGTTGGCCAAAGGAGCCTTTGCGGTTTGGAATATGGGACTGTTGCTAAACGAGGTGCCACTACTGTGATTGTTAATGATGGTCTGCAAAGTCTCTTTGTTCTCGGAAAAAACAAAGCTGTTTTCCAAGATGGTGCAATAGTTGGCCTCAAAACCGGAAACCAAAGGGGCAAATCCCTCTGTCAATAAATTTTTCTTTTGCAGTTCAATGATTTCACTGCCTTGGTAGGATTGTGAAGAAGCCTTGTCCCGATCCAAAAAGTCCGAGAGGCTTTCGGTGCCATAGGAGTTCAAGAGTACCACCTTTTGGTTGTTCAAATAAATAATGCCCACCTCCTCTATGGTATTAAAAAGGGAATCCACTGGTTTTACGCGGTCCAGATATATGTTCTGGTTCTTGGCAAAAACCTGGTAATCGTCAAAGGTATATGAAAGAATGGCCTGCGCGTTCAAAGGGGCATACTGTGGGGTTTTATTGGCAAGTGGCGCCGTGCCCTTGAACAGATTGATAAAATTTTTGGTGGAATCCGGAGCCATGGCAATGCCGTTGAGGCTCACCTCGTCCGAGTTGGCCGTAAAATCAAGGGACACCCATTCCGAGAAAGGCTTTATACTTTTGTTTTTCTCGTTCAAGGATAAAAGGGATGGGTTTCCCTCCAAATTCATAAACAATGTGGCCGATTTGTTGATGCCCGCAGTTTCATAAAGTTTCTCCAAAGTGGGGTTGATGGGAGTACTGCCCTTGGCCCGTATCATGTTTTCCATGAGCATTTGGGAAGAAGCGAGAATCATATCACCATTATGGGCCATGGCAAATACCTCATAATCGTCCAAACTGTATTTTGTTAGGTCTTTGCCTTCATAGGAAAGGGTCTCAACGGTTTTGTTGCTCACCTCTTGTACGTTGAAGAGGTTTGGATTTTTATTGGATATTAGGACAAAATCATAGTTGTCCTTGCCCATTTCATAAAAAGCAAGAACGCAAGGCTGGTCCGTGGATACATGATCCATACCATCCAGTTGGTCCATAAGTTCGTCATGGATGGAAAAACCTTTGGTTTTGGCCAAGAAGGAATTGTTCTTGAGTTCGCTCTTGAAATTGGCCAGATTGTTGATCTTTATGATCAAAGCGGCGTTGGGAGGCAAGTGGTCCAATAACGAATCTTTGGTCTTTACCTCGGTTTTGCAGGCTAGGATGAAAAGTGGGAGCAAGCAAAAAAGTACCTTACGTCTCATTTTTGAAGTTTGGAACAAAGTTAGAATTTTTAAATATCCAGAGTCAATTGTTCGGGCAGCTGTCTGAAGCTTTTTCTGTGATAAGGAGTCAATCCGTATTTTTTTATGGCCTCTCGGTGTTCTTTGGTGGGGTATCCTTTGTTCTTTTTCCAATTGTACATGGGGAATTCTTCATGGATTTGCGCCATGTATTCGTCTCGATACGTTTTTGCCAATACCGAAGCGGCGGCAATGCTTATGTATTTGCCATCTCCTTTGATGATGCATTCATGGGCAATGGCAGGGTAGGGCTTGAACCGATTTCCGTCCACCAAAATAAAGCTGGGTCTATGGGCCATGGTGTCCAGAGCCCTGTGCATGGCCAGGAAGGATGCATTGAGGATATTGATTTCATCAATTTCATCCTGAAAAACATGGCATACCGAGAAAGAAACGGCTTCTTGCTCCAAAATGGGGCGTAGGGCATCCCTTTTGGTTTCCGTAAGCTGTTTGGAATCGTTTAGGACGTTGTTGGTGAAACCTTCGGGAAGAATAATGGCGGCCGCGGTCACCGGTCCGGCCAAACAGCCTCTTCCTGCTTCATCGGTTCCCGCTTCGTTTGCATATTTATATAGGGCCTGTAGCATGTTGGTCAATGAAGGTGAAAGATAAGGGCTCATTTGTTCAACACCAAATATTGGACTTCTCAGGGTGTGCCGCTATAGCTTGCCGGGAAATTTTTCACATTTCTTTAGAAACAAAACGTATACCTTTGTCAGACCAATACCATGGAATGAGATTTCTATTTTTTGCCCTACTCTTTTTTTTGGGACAGGTTCTTTTTGCACAGCAGGATTCCATACCCCCGCAAAAAGAGACAGACTCTTTAAAAATTGCCGAGAAGGATTCCTTGCTGATACAGCAGATGGATTCTATAAAAGTGGCAAAGAAGGGTCCCCCAAAAACAAAACAAAAAGATTCTTCGTCACAGGTCGATCCTGAAAAAAGGAGCAGGTTTATACGCATGGAGAAAAAAATAGTGGAGGCCGACTCTGTTTCCATTGCGGATTATAAGATTATTTCCTACGCTAGGGATACCACCATTCTGGATACGACCCTTACCATATATAAGGAGTATAAATACAATTATATAAGGGAGGATGATTTTGAGTTGATGCCTTTTGCCAATATGGGGCAACCTTATAATGAATTGGGAAAAACCTTTTCCAAAGGATCCTACTATCCGCGTATGGGCGCAACCGCGAAGCACGCCAGATATTTTGAGGTGGAGGATGTTGACTACTACAATGTGGCAACGCCCATGACAGAACTGATGTTCAAGACATCCATGGAGCAAGGGCAGTTTTTGGATGCCATGCTCACCTTTAATACATCAAAGCGGTTCAATGCTTCGTTGGCGTTCAATGGATTTAGATCCTTGGGGAAATATAGGTATGAGCAGGCCCGATCGGGAAATTTCAGGACCACCTTTAATTATATCACCCAAAATGGCAGGTATGCGGTTCGAGGCCATATTGCGGCGCAAGAATTGGAAGGACAGGAAAACGGGGGATTGTTGAACCGAAATCAGTTTGAAGGGGATTTGCCCGATTTTCAAGATAGATCCAAAATCGATGTGCGGTATACCAATGCCAACAATCGGGTTTTGGGGAAGCGGTATTTCTTTGATCAACGCTACAAATTGGTCAACCATAAAAAGGATTCCACCGATACCAACCCGACTACCTTGACCATTGGCCACGAATTTACCTATGAAACCAAACTGTACGATTTTGAACAATCAGCACAGAATGATGCCTTTGGGGATGACCCTTATGAAGTTCCCATTGCGGACAGGGCCAGATTGAAGACCATGTTCAATAAAGGGAGTGTGGAGTTTTCCAACAGGACCTTGGGTAAGCTGACGGGAAGCGCCAGCTTGTACAATTACAACTATTACTTCAACAGAATCATAATAACCGAAGAAGGAACCATCCAAAATAAATTGGATGGACAGGAAATTGCCATAGGTGGGGCGTATTCAAAGCGTATAGGTCCGCTGTCTTTGTATGGCGATTTAAACTATACGGTGGTGGGTGATCTTACGGGGAATATTTTAAATGCTGGAGTCCATTATCAATTGAACAAAAATAATGCGGTGTTTGGGGGGATTCATATGTCGTCCCGAATGCCGGATTTCAACTATCTATTGTATCAGAGTGATTACAGGAATTATAATTGGCAGAACTCGGATACTTTTGAAAAGCAGCAAGTGCAAAGTATAAAGGCTGGGTTTGATTCAAAGTTGTTCGGAAGGCTCGAAGCTGAATTCAGCGCCATTGACAACTACACCTATTTCATGTCGACCGCCACGCAGGAACAAATAGATAATGCGCAGGAGACTGCTTTTGTGAAACCTTTTCAAGAGTCTTCCACAATAAACCATCTGAGGGCAAAATATACCAAGGAGTTCAAATGGAGAAAGTGGGCGTTGGCCAATACAATACTGTATCAAGAGGTAACGCAGGACAATCAAGTTTTGAACCTTCCCCAGCTATTGACCAGAAACAGCCTGTATTTTTCAAGTGATGTTTTTAAAAAGGCAATGTATATACAGACCGGGGTTACCTTCAAATACTTTACCTCCTACAACATGAATGCATATAATCCTCTTTTAGGGGAGTTCTTCATACAGAACAATGAGGAGTTGGGGGGCTATCCTTTGTTGGACTTTTTTATAAATGCCAAGGTAAGACAGACACGCATATATCTAAAAGCGGAACACCTTAACTCAATGTTTTCAGAGCCCAATTATTATTCGGCCCCTAACTATCCGTACAGGGATTTTGTTATCCGTTTTGGGCTGGTTTGGAATTTCTTTTCTTAAAAGAAAAAGTAAATTGAAAACAATGGTATCTGAAAAACAGCGGCTTACATTTTTAATGCATTTTTTTGAAAAAAAATACCTCAAAACATTTTGCGGAAAGAAAATAACGTGCGTATATTTGCACCCGCTTAGCTGATAAGGCAGGGCGCTTCTGGGAGGCCGAGAGGCCGGAAACAGGAGGAAAAAGAAACAAGAAGTTCATATACATATTGTAACGACAGCGTAAAGAGAATTAAGAACCATTTTGATGCGGGGACTCAGGTTTCCGGGTGTCGGACAGACATTCAAGGAAATACAATGAAGAGTTTGATCCT
>Ga0189275_100143_pt1 | contig 96177 bp, 95 predicted proteins | sample N19A6minimetaG_FD_130329 | JGI IMG/M metagenome (GOLD analysis project Ga0189275, IMG submission 130329) | Marine microbial communities from the Costa Rica Dome - N19 A6 mini metaG | ecosystem: Environmental > Aquatic > Marine > Oceanic > Photic zone | place: Costa Rica: the Eastern Pacific...
ACTCCGCCCGGCCTGCGCCGGGCATTCAGCCGGGAAAAGCGGAGGGGAATTCAAAGAGAGGGGCGGCCGAGGAGCGGCCTACTCAAGATTCTTTGCAGCGCTGCCGCGCGCCCCTCATCCGCCCTGCGGGCACCTTCTCCCCGGTCGGGGAGAAGGAAGGCGGCTCTCAGGACAGGCCTTGGATCAGCCGATCCCCAGCTCGCTCCACATCGCGTCGACCCTTGCCTTGGTCGCGTCGTCCATGTCGAGCTTTTCGCCCCATTCGCGATTGGTCTCGCCGTCCATCTTGTTGGTGGCGTCCAGGCCGATTTTCGAACCCAGGCCGGAGACGGGGGAGGCGAAGTCGAGATAGTCGATCGGCGTATTCTCGACAGTGACGATATCGCGGGCCGGGTCCATGCGGGTGGAGACCGCCCACATCACATCCTTCCAGTCACGCGCGTCGATATCGTCGTCCACGACGATGATCCACTTGGTGTACATGAACTGGCGCAGATAGGACCAGGCGCCCATCATCACGCGCTTGGCATGACCGGCATAGGCCTTCTTCATCGAGATCACGGCGATGCGGTAGGAACAGCCTTCCGGCGGCAGCCAGAAATCGGCGATCTCGGGGAATTGCTGCTGGATCAGCGGGATGAAGACCTCGTTCAGCGCCTCGCCCAGCACGGCGGGTTCGTCCGGCGGCCGGCCGGTATAGGTGGTCAGGTAGATCGGGTCTTTCCGCATGGTGATGGCGGAGATCTCGAAGACCGGGAATTGCTCGACGGAATTGTAATAGCCCGTGTGGTCGCCATAGGGGCCTTCCGGACCGTATTCGTCCAGGAGGACGTGGCCTTCCAGTACGATCTCGGCTTCCGCCGGCACTTTCAGCGGCACGGTCTTGCAGTCGACGAGTTCAGCCTTCCGGCCGCGCAATATGCCGGCGAACTGGTATTCCGACAGCGTGTCGGGCACGGGCGTAACGGCGGCGAGAATGGTGCCCGGATCGGCGCCGAGTACGACGGCGGCGGGCAGGGGTTCCGGGCGTTCCTTCTTCCAGCGTTGATAGTGCTGGGCGCCGCCGCGATGCTTCAGCCAGCGCATCAGCGTGCGCGTCTTGCCCAGCTTCTGCATGCGGTAGATGCCGAGATTGAAATCGTCCTGCTTGTCGTCGGACGGGCCCTTGGTGACGACCAGCGGCCAGGTGATGAGCGGCGCGGGCTCGCCGGGCCAGCAGGTCTGGATGGGCAGGCGATCAAGATCGATCTGGTCCCCGGTCAGCACCACGTCCTGGCAGGGGGCCTTCTTTACCGTCTTCGGCCGCATCGACATCACGGTCCTGGCCAGGGGCAGCATGTCGAGCGCATCCTTGACGCCGCGCGGCGGTTCCGGCTGGCGCAGGAAGGCGAGCAATTCACCGACCTCGCGCAGTTCCGCACCGGTCGTGCGGGCCTCGCCACCCAGCGTGACTGCTTGGGCGACGCGTTTCACCGTGCCGAACAGATTGACGAGGCAGGGCATCTCGCTCTTCTCGCCTTTTTCATTGACCACATTCTCGAACAGCAGGGCCGGACCGCCGGCGTGCAGGGTGCGGCGGTGGATCTCCGTCATTTCGCGATCCGTCGAGACGGGCGTGGTGATGCGCACGAGGTCGCCCTCGGCTTCCAACTGGTCGATGAAGTCGCGCAAGGATTTGTAGGCCATGCGGGTCTCGCTCCGGTGATATCGAATGACCGAAACTGCAACTTCACGGGCGAAAGTCCAGCGTCTGCTGCGTCGCACCTGCAGGCGAGCCGTGCTGGAGGGTATTTGAGTCAAGTTCGACTCGAATTTTGCGACACGTCTTGAGTCTTGCTTCAGACGCGGCTGCTAGAGCCCGCGGCCCGCTGGATGGAAGGTTGTCCGCATGCTTCACAGAATGGTTCTTGTCGCCCGCGCCCGTGTCGATCTCGGCGAAGGCGCGCTCAATGGCGATCTGGGACTGATGCTGGCAGCACACATGAAGGCAAGCGTGGAGCGGGAGATGACCGGCGGACTGGTCTGGCTCGACGGCTACTTCCTGGAAGTGCTGGAAGGCGATCGCGAGGCTTTGCGCGGCTTTTTCCTGGCGATTGCCGCGGATCCGCGGATCTCGGACCTGCGCAGCGAGGAGTTCCTGCCGATAGCCCGCCGTCAGTATGCGCGCTGGTCCGTCGCCCGGGGCGATGCGGCGATCTATGATACCTCCGCGTTGCGGGCATTGCGCGGGGGGCGTGCCAGCGCGGCGCAGGCGAGCGAGCTTGTCGCCCAGTGCCTGCGCAGCGCCACGCTGGCCGAAACGCCGCCGCTGGTCGCGGCCTAGCTGTTGGCCGCAGCCGCCTCGCCGACGGTGCGGAACTGCTGCAGGAACCAGCGCCAGCCCCAGGGATAGTCGGAGATGTCGACGGTGCGCGTGAAGCCGTCATGGACCAGATCGACCCGTGTTCCGGCACCGTCCTCGCTGAGCAGCCAGGTCACGCGCTGATGGGGAACGTCCGGATCGCCCCGCCAGTCCCGCCACTCCATCACCAGGCGCTCCGGTTCGGCGATCTCGAGCAATTGCATCGGCGGCACGACGACCTCCCGGCCGTTTTCCTCGTAGCGCCATCCGAAATCGAGCGTGCCGGCCGCAAGATCGATCACGGCCGCCTTGGTCAGCCATTGGTCGAGCAGGGCCGGGTCTGTCAGCGTACGCCAGACCGCCGCGCGCGGGGCATCGACATGGATGGAGAGTCTGACCTGCGGATGCGGGTCGGCGAAGTCGGGAAGCGTGACGGGCTGGCCGGACAGATGCGTGCCCAGGGCGCCCAGATGCATGCGCCAGAGATCGTCGACCAGCTCCCGGGCCCGTCCGATCGCGGGACTGTCGGCCAGCACGTGCCGTGCAGTGATTGCCGTGCCCTCATCCTTCGGTGCCAGGCTCAGCGTGACGCGGCCGGCCTGGCCTTCCAGCGGCCAGTCGAAGGCAATCTCCCGATCCGGCTCGAAAGTGTGCAGGCGGGTCTGGACCCCGGGGTGAGCCGGAGTGCCGTAGGTGTGGCGTCCCCAGAAGCTGAAGCCGCCGCCGGGGCGCGCATCGATCGCCACGCCCTCGGCAAACCAGACCGTCAGGTCGGCAGGGTCGGTCAGCGCCCGGAAGACGCGATCGGGCGGTGCGGCGATGGTGTGGGTGTAGCTGACATCGAGTGCAGTCATGAGCCGGTCTCCTCGTCCGGTAGCGATTCCGCGATCTGTTTGAGTCCCGTCAGGCGCGCGGACCAGTAAAGCCGGTAGGGCGCGATCCAGCGGTCGATCGCCGCCAGGCCCGCCGGGTCGAGCGCATAGATCCGGGCGCGTGACTCCCGGCGCTCGCGCACCAGGCCGGCGCGTTTGAGCACACCGACATGGCGGGCAATGGCCGGCCGGCTGACGGGGAAGTTTTCGGCAATGGCCCCGGCCTGCATCTCGCCCTGGCGGAGCAGGTCGAGAATCGCCCGTCGCGTCGGGTCGGCGATGGCGTGAAAGCCGGGGTGATCTGTCTGGACATTATCCGTAACCATCTTGTTACGAATAAAGCGTGATGCGATTCAAGACAAGCCCGATCCTTCCCGGCGCCGGGGCGCCGGGTTCACAAAGGCGGTCATCGGATGTGTCAGCCTGGAGTGCCGATGTGCGGGGCGGGGCGGTCGCGCAGGGCTGCGGCGACACCGGCCGCGAGTTCGCCGGCGCCGGAGGAGGCCCGGTTGGTCGCGCCGAAGCGGACAATGACCAGGTCCTGTTGCGGCATGATATAGGCCAGCTGGGACTGAAAGCCGCGCATCATGAAGGTGCCGTCCGGTAGGTTCTCATGGTCCTCCGGCAGCCAGAACCCCATGCCGTAGGCACCGTCCGAGCCTTCCGTCGGCAGGCTGACCAGACCGACCCAGTCCTCGGGCAGGAGGCGTTGCCCGTCGACGATCCCGTCTTCGGCGTAGAGCCGGGCAAGCCGGGCCCAGTCATGCGCTGTGGCATACATGTAGGACGAGCCCTGGAAGGTCCCGCTTTCATCCGGCTCCAGGATGGCAGAATGAATGCCCAGCGGTTCGAACAGGCGGGCGCGCAGCTCGGTGACCTGCTCGGGCAGGGTATCGCCGAGTTGTTGCTGCATGGCGTGCGTCGCGAGGATCGTATTGCCGCTCATATACTGCCAGTGCTCGCCCGGCCCGTAGAGCCGTTCGCGCGTGGCGGCGAAGTGCGGCATGTCGGACTGGGTCATCAGCATCTGCGAGTTGGGGTCCCAGCCGTCATTTCGCTCGGCAATCGCCAGCCCGCCTGCCATGCGCAGCAGGTTCTCGATGGTGATGTCGGTCAGGCTGTCATCAATGGCGGCGAGCGCGGGAACCTCGCCCTCGGCCTCGATATCGATCAGCCCGTCGCGCTGCAGCACGCCGGCGAGCGTGGCCATAGTGCTCTTGGTCATCGACCAGCCGTGAAAGCGTGTCTCGCGGCTGGCGCCGGGCGCATAGCGTTCCGCGACCAGACGGCCCTGGTGCAGGACGGCGACGCCCAGCGTGTTGCGCAGATCGGTGTCCGGATCGCCGAAGGCACCGTCGACCGAGGCTTGCAGTGCGGTGACGTTGAAGTGCGTGTCGCGATGCTCCGTGTCGAGTTCGAGCGGTTCGAAAGGGGCAGCGAGCGGAACTTCCAGGTCCGGATCGAAATCGCCGTGGCCGTGGACCAGCGTGCAGCCCAGACCCTCGCGATAGACGGCATGCTGGCGCCAGAACAGGCCGAACACGCCGGAGCGGACCTCGCGGGTCTCGGTGTCGATATCGTAGTGGATCAGGCTGCCGGCCCCGCCGAGCAGCGGATCGATATAGATCGACTTGGCCAGATCGGTGTCGAGGCCGGACACGAAGGTCAGCGAGCAGGTCTGCTTGGCGACGAGCCCGGTCCCCGACGGCAGGTAGCTGCGCCCGAGCGGCGAGAGGTTGAGGGCGAGAAGCCCGCCCGCAACCACAATGGCTGCTGCACCGAGAAGAATACGCTTGGCCATGATGTCCCCCGTGATCCCGGTAGAAATCTAGAGCATTTTCAGCAAAAGTGGGCACCGGTTTTGCGGTTCGAAAATGCGACCACTCAAAAAGCCGCGCCGGGCGCCTTGTGCGAGTCCGGGATGCCTCAGCCCAGCTTGTCGAAGTCCGGCGGGCGACGCTCCATGAAGGCGGCGGCAGCCTCGGCAAATTCCGGCGAGCGCAATTGTTCGGCGAACTGGCGCCCCTCCAGGGCGATCCGGTCGGCCAGCGGCTCCGGCGCGCGGCGCATCAGCGCCTTGGCCTTGGCCAGCGCGTCCGGTGCCTTGGCGGCGAGAATGCGGGCGGCGTTGCGTACGGTTTCCATCAGCGCGTCCGGTGTGGTGACAGCGCCGACGAGGCCGGTCTGGGCGGCGCGCCCGGCATCCCAGGTCGCACCCAGCAGCAGGAGTTCGGCGGCAACCACATGCCCGAAGGCGCGCGGCATGGTCTGGCTGGAGCCGTATTCCGGCGCCAGGGCCAGATCGACGAAGGGCGTCTTGAAGCTGGACCGGTCCGAGCAATAGACGAGGTCGCAATGCATCAAGAGGGTGACGCCGATGCCGATGGCGAGCCCGTCGACGGCCGCGATCACCGGCTTTTTCGCATTGAGCAGCGCCTGCATGAAATGCTGGACTGGGGAAACCTCGTTTCCGTCCATCGCCGGCGGCTGTTCCATGAAGTCGACGATGTCATTGCCGGCAGTGAAGATGCCGCCTTCGCCGGTCAGGATGATGACCCGCACAGCCGGATCCCGGTCGCCATCCTCAATGGCTTCGGCGGCGGCGGAATACATGGCGCGCGTCAGCGCGTTCTTCTTGTCGGCGCGGTTGAAGGAAATCGTGCGGATACGCTCCGCGGTATCGACCAGAACCTGTTCGCTCACACGAGCCTCCCATGGATCGTTTTTCAGATGCTGTTGGCGGGCAGGTTAGAGCATCCGGTACGGTTATGGAAGGTCCGTTCCAGTTTACGTAAACGTCAAGAGGCGTCAGCCGTCGCGTGTGACCAGACGGGTGAGTATGTCGTGGAGCCGGTCGGCATCGTCCGCCCCAAGCCAGGCTTCCAGCTCGAGATTGAGGTCGCGCAGCACATGGTCGGCGGCGTCGCTGACGGCGCGGCCCTTCTCGGTCAGGGAGACAACGGCTGAGCGTTTGTCCGTCCGCGAGGCTGTCTTCACCACAAGGCCGAGGGCCTCCATGCGATTGACCAGCCCGGTCACCGCCGGCGGGTTCAATGACAGTGTCTCGCCGATATCGCCCATGCGCCGCTCGCCCTTGCGGGCCAGCAGGAACAGGACGGCGGTCTGGGCTGTGGTGACGCCGGCGGTTTTCTTGAGGCGCGCATCCGCATCCCGGTTCATCCGCCGGGCCGCAATCTCAAGCAAAAGGAAAAGCCGCCGGTCGACGGCACGCGCGCGAGCCATGACCTTAAAACTGCGCCGATTCTGAACCCGGGGGGAGATGAGTTGAAATACAATTTAAAATAGCATAACATGGAACCACACTAACAATATTCAGGCTTCCCCCGTTTTTACGGGGGAAGTGGCCGACTCCGGCCCACGGCCGGAGAAGGTCGAAGGGGGTGAGTCAAAAAATTGCGAGAGGACACGACAATATCGCGCGCTCGGGCGCGCTCCATGAGGCGGTCAATGACCAAAGCGGAGCTCTGGCTTTGGCAGCGCCTGCGTGCCCGCCAGCTCTGCGGCCTCAAATTCAGGAGGCAGCACCCGATCGGGCCCTATATCGCCGTTTTTGCATGTCTTCAGTGCCGGCTCGTCGTCGAGCTTGATGGTGCCTCTCATTCAACCGACCAGGAAATTGCCCATGATCGAAGACGGACAGCATTCATTGAACGCGATGGCTGGCTCGTGCTCCGATTCTGGAACACCGACCTTTATGACGATATCGACGAGACATTGAACAGGATCGCGGAAGTCGCCAGCGCCCGGACGTCTTCTGCGCAGCGTGTGCGCTGAAGTTTCAAGCGCCGCTTCGCGCGCTCCCCCTCAGTCCGCTACGCGGACAGCTCCCCCGCAAGCGGGGCGAGCCCTTTCGGTGTGAACCCGGGGGGAGATGCCTGCGGTCAGGCGAAGCGCCAGACCTTTGCGAAGCGGACCTCGCGGTCTTCCAGTTCGCGCTGGACAGGGATGGTGTAGCGGGCGACTTCCTCCAGTTCGCTCTTTGGCAGGAAGGCGCGGCCGGGATCGCCGATCAGCACGGTGGCACCCCGCCGGTGCAGGCCGGCCAGCCAGTCGCCGATCCGCAAGGCCAGATCAGCCTCGTAGAAGACATCACCGGCCAGCACGACATCCCAGCCGTCATCGCGGTCGACAACATCCTCCAGCTGCGCAGCGAGTGTGACGTGGTTGGCGGCCGCATTGGCCTCGATCGCCGCGATGGCGAATGCGTCCAACTCGCTGGCTTCGACCGTGCGGGCTCCGGCCTTCAGGGCCGTGATGCCGGTGAGACCGCTGCCGGCGGCAAAGTCGAGGACATGCCCGCCGCGGACAATGTCCGGATTGTCGAGACAGTATCGTGCCAGGGCCTGGCCGCCGGCCCAGGCGAAGGCCCAGAAGGGTGGCGGTAGTCCCATCTCGCCGAGAGCCTCCTCGGTTTGCCGCCACAACGCCACGGTTTCCACGGCAAGATGCAGCGGCACTTCCGGGACCAGTGGCGGTGGCATCAGGGCGGTGTGTTCGCGAACGAAGCGATGCGGGTCGCGGATGGCGGGGGTGTCGGCCACGGCTTTCCCTGTCACACTGCCTGCCGCGTCGATAGAGCGATGACAGGCCGGGGGCAAGAATGACTGCGAAAATGACGGGCTCTACCTATGTGCTCGCCGTGCCGGATCTGGCGCCCACTGCGCGCTGGTGGACGGAGTGCATGGGGTTCGAGGCGTGGCTGGACGTGGAAGGCTGGGCCTTCCTGCGGCGCGATAACTGCTATCTGCGCATCGGCGACTGCCCGGATGCGATCCCGCCGCGCGATCTGGGCGATCACCAGTTCTTTGCCTATGTCGAGCTGGACGATGTCGACGCCTATCACGCCGAGATCGCCGGACTCGGTGTGGACATCATCCATCCGCCCGAGGATCGCCCCTGGGGCATGCGCGAAATGGCGGTGCGCACACCGGACGGACACCGCATCATGTTTGCGACAGAGCTGTAAAAAAAGCGGCCGGACCCGAAAGGCCCGACCGCCAGCCATGGCAAATCCGTAGTCCGGTTATTCGCTGTCCGGTGTGATGATCCGTGCCCCTTCCAGTTCGGGCAGGGCCAGCACATCGGCCTGGATCGTTTCCAGATCGCCCACCAGCACCAGCGTCATCCGGTCCAGCGGCAGATAGGTGCGCGCCGTTTCCGAGATCTCTTCGTCGGACACCGCGAGGATGTTGGGCACATAGGCTTCCAGATAATCGTCCGGCAGTCCCCAGAAATCGCGCTGGGCGAGCTGGTTGATCAGCCCGCCGGTCGAGGCGTTCTGCAGGATGAAGATCCCGGCCAGCCAGTTGCGGATGCCCTGGGCTTCCTCATGCGGCGGCGTCTCGGTCTGCAGACGCTCGATTTCGTAGAAGGTCTCGCGCAGGGCGGCTGCCGTGTCGCCGGCGGTCACGTCGGCATTGAAGGTCCACAGGCCGCCGTCCAGCATCCAGGTCTCACCGGAGCCGGGCGAGTAGGTATAGCCCTTGTCCTCGCGCAGATTGCGGGTGAGGCGCGATGTGAACGAACCGCCCAGAAGCGCATTCATGACTTCCATGGCGGGGGCGTCCGGATCGCCGATCGCAACACCGGGAAAGCCCAGGCGGATCGTGGTCTGCGGTGCACCGGGGCGGTCGATCAGCTGGACGACGGGGCCGGCTGACGCGGTCGCGCCTTCAACGCTGTCCGGCTCGCCGGTTTCCCAGTCACCGAAGGCCTCGCGCACGGCGGCTTCCATGGCGGCCTCGTCGAACCGGCCCGCGATGTAGATCCGCGTTCGGCCCGCGCCGAAATGGTCGCCATAGAAGGCGTTGACGTCCTCGATCGTGTAGCCGCGCAGCTGCTCTTCCGTCGGCAGGATGTGGCCATAAGGGTGGTCGCTGCCGAACAGCAGGTCACGATAGGCCTCGTCGGCGATCGAGCCGGGCTGGGCGCGCGACACATCGACATCGCGTACGAGATTGGCGCGTACGCGCTCGAACTCGTCCGCATCGAGATTGGGATGGCGTACCACATCGGCCAGGAGTGCCACGGCGTCCGGTCCGTATTGCGACAGCACGCCGGTGGAGATGCCGGTCGTGTGTACGCCGACCCCGACGTTGATATTGCCGCCCATGGAGGCAATCGTCTCGGCGAGCGCTTCCTTGGACCGGCCGCCGGCACCTTCCTCCATCATGGCGCCCGTCAGATCGGCGAGCCATGTCTGGGCTCCGTCATCGATATTGCCGGCCCGGACCTGGACCGAGATATCCACCGTCGGCGCCAGGCCGAAGGGGATGAAGGTGACCTCCAGCCCGTTATCCAGCGTGAAATGCCGGGTTTCGGGCAGTTCGAAGGCAACCGGTTCGCCGATCGGCGGCTGTTCGTGAATCTGTGCCTGGACCGTCGCCGCCGGCAGGAGGGCGAGGCTGGCCGCGGCCAGGGCCGCGCGGAGAGATGTCTTGGCCATGGGGCTCTTTCCCTTTGCGATCCCGATCATTCTTCACCCTCCGGCGTGGTGCCGTCCTCGTCGGCGAGGCGCACTTCCAGAACGGTGCGGTTGCCCGGGCGCAGATATTCCTGGGCCGTCTGGCGGATCAGTTCCGGCGTGACCTGCTGGAAGCCTTCGGTGATGCGGTTGATCCGGCTCGGATCGTCGTCGAACAGCGCGAAGGAGGCCAGCAGATCGACCAGGCCGAAGCGCGTGGCGGTGTCCACGGTGCCATAGAAGTCGGCCAGCAGCTTGGTGCGGGCGCGTTCCACATCGGCCTCCGAGACCGGCTCGGTGCGTATCTCCTCGATCGTGGCGTCCAGCGTCGTCATCACGTCGGACACGGTGAACTCGCTGTCGTGGATCAGGCCGACCGTCCACAGCATGGGGCCGTTATAGTTGAAGGCATTGCCCAAGAGGTTGATGCCGCCGAACACGCCGGACGCATAGCCTTCCTCATTGACGATGGCCTGGGTCAGACGGCTGTCATCGCCCTGGACCAGCAATTGGTCGATCACGGCCATGGCATAGTATTCCGGCGTACCGCGCGGGGGCATGTGATAGCCCACGGCGAGCGCCGGCTGGTTCGCCAGATCGTCCTCGATGAAGGCAAACTTCTCTTCGTCCTGGCGCGGTTCCGACGTGTCGATTTCGGGCAGGGGATCGCCGGCCGGAATGTGGCCGAACATCTCCTCGATCCAGCCCAGGGTCTCTTCGCGATCGAAATCGCCGGCCACGACGAGCACCGCATTGCTGGGGGCGTAGAACTGGTCGAAGAAGGTCTGGGCGTCCTCCAGGCTGGCGGCATCGAGATCCGACAGGTCGCCATAGAAATTATGCGCGTTGTGCCAGTTCTCGTTCGCCGCCATCGGCAGGTCGATCCAGATCCAGCCGCCATAGGGCTGGTTGATCACATTGACGAAGACCTCGTTGCGAACGACCTCGCGCTGATTGTTCAGCTGGTTCTCGTCGAGATCGGGAAAGGCCATCCGGTCGGCCTCGGCCCACAGCACAGCCTGCAGGGCATTGGACGGCACGACTTCGTAGTAGTTGGTGAAGTCGTAGCGCGTGGAGCCGTTATTCACGCCGCCGGATCCGTAGATCAGATTGTCGAATGCGCCGTGCGGCAGATTGCGCGAGCCCTGGAACATCAGATGCTCGAACAGGTGGGCAAAGCCGGTGCGGCCGCGCGGCTCGTTGCGGAAGCCGACGCCGTAATAGACGCCCACCGTCGCGGTCGGAACGGTGTGGTCCTGCGACAGCACGACACGCAGCCCGTTATCGAGCTGGTGATAGCTGACATCGACCGTGAAATCGGTCGAGACGCTGTTCGTCGTGCTGGAGCCGGTTTCTGCGGCGGCCGATGTGTCGCCTGTTTCCGGCGGCGTGTCCGCCGGCTGACAGGCTGCGAGAACGAGGGCGCCGATGCCGGCAGCCAGGCCTCGTTGAATGTCCATGATGTCCCCACCCGGTGCAATTGGTCCGAACGCATATCAGACGCTGCGGGGGCGTTCCGGTCAAACCGTCATGGAGAAGAATTAATCTTGGCCGCGGCTCATATCAGCGCGCCCAGCGCCAGTGTCGCGACCAGCAGCAGGCCGCTGGTGCGGTTGGCCTTGAACAGGGCGAGACAGCGCGCGCCATCCTCCACGTCCAGCTTGCGGACCTGGTTGAACAGGTGCGCCGTATAGGCGGTGAACGGCAGGACCACCCAGGGCGAGGCGCCGCTCAGCCAGATCGCCAGGGCGACCAGAAGCGCATTGGCGCCGTAGAAGCCGGCCACCCAGTAGGGTGTGCTCTCTCCGAACAGGCGGGCGGTGGATTTCACACCGACCAAGGCGTCGTCCTCGACATCCTGGTGGGCGTAGATCGTGTCATAGCCGAGCGTCCAGAAGATCGCCGCGGCATAGAGCGCGATCATGGCGGGCTCGATGGCGCCGGCTGCTGCAGTGAAGGCAACCGGAATGCCCCAGTTGAAGGTCAGGCCCAGCCAGGCCTGCGGCCACCAGGTGATCCGCTTCATGAAAGGATAGGCGGCCACCAGGACCAGCGCCGCCAGACCGACCCCGATCGCCAGGAGCGGCAGCTGGATCAGGACCAGCAATCCCACCAGCGCCTGGCCGGTCAGGAAAAACCAGGCCTGGCGCAGCGAGACGGTTCCGGCGGCCAGCGGGCGGTTGGCGGTGCGGGCAACACGCGCATCCAGGTCGCGGTCGACAATGTCGTTATAGGTACAGCCCGCGCCGCGCATGGCGATGGCGCCGACGGCAAAGATCACCGCATACCAGAGATCGGTCCAGCCGAGGCCTTCGCCGGTGCGGGCGAGCATCAGGCCCATCCAGCACGGCAGGCCGAGCAGCCAGAAGCCGATCGGACGGTCATAGCGCGCCAGACGCAGATAGGGCCGCACGGCCGACGGTGCGCGATCCACCCAGGTCTTTGGAAGGCTGTCGGCGACTCGCCGGTCGAAGTTCAAAACCATATTCGCTGTGTGGCAAAACCGGCCGGGCAGTTCAAGCGGCACTTGACGCACCGGCGCAGCCCCGCCAAAGCGAAGACATGTCGACCGATCCCAGACTCTTCATCGGCCAGGATCTTGCCGCCGGACAGGCGGTCGCCCTGCCGAAGGAAGATACTCACTATCTCGTCAATGTGATGCGTCGCGCGGCGGGCGATACGGTGCGCCTGTTCAACGGCCGCGACGGCGAGTGGCGGGCGCAGATCGTGGAGACCGGCCGCAAGGCTGCGATTCTCGAACCGCTCGAACAGACGCGCCCCCAGGCCGGCGTGCCGGACCTTTGGCTGCTCTTCGCGCCCGTCAAACGCCAGAAGACCGATCTGATGGTGGAAAAGGCAACCGAGCTGGGCGTGGCGCGGCTCTGTCCGGTTACAACGGCCCGCACCCAGAGCGAGCGCGTCCGCATCGACCGCTTCCGCACGATCACCAAGGAAGCGGCCGAGCAGACCGAGCGCCTCGACCTGCCGGAGATCGACGAGCTGGAGCGGCTGGACCGGGTGCTTGATGGCTGGGATCCGGCGCGGCGGCTGATCTATTGCGACGAGGCCGGTGACGAGGCGGGCGAACCCTGGGGTGGTGCGCGCGGGCGCGGCCAGCCCATGGCCGCCGCGCTGGCCGGGCTGGAAGCAGGACCGGCGGCGATCCTGATCGGGCCCGAGGGCGGCTTTTCCGAAGCCGAGCGCACCCGGCTGCGGGATCACGATTTCGTCACCCCGGTGACGCTGGGGCCGCGCATCCTGCGCGCGGAAACGGCTGCCATGGCAGCACTCGTGCTCTGGCAATCCGTTCACGGCGACTGGCGTTGAGGCTGTATCCGCCAACGCATCGCGGCAATCCGCAGATACCGGCCCTTGTTCTCGCAGGAACGCCCACATATCTGTTGCGGATATTGACGACAGAGCGGGGGCGCCTGGCATGAGCGGCACCTATAATCCGGGCGGCGAAGGCGCACCCGTCGAAAGTCTGGACCAGCTGACGGCCTATTTCGCGGCCGGCTGCAAGCCGGAAGCCGGTTTCCGTATCGGGACCGAGCACGAGAAGTTCGGCTTTGCGCTCGAGGACCACACGCCCCTGCCTTACGAGAATGGCGGCGGTCCGAGCGTGAGGAAGATGCTGGAGGGCCTGGTGACCTTCGGCTGGACGCCGATCGAGGAAGACGGGCATGTCGTGGCCCTCAAGCGCAAGGGCGCCTCGATCACGCTGGAGCCGGGTGGCCAGTTCGAACTCTCCGGTGCACCGCTTGAAACCATTCACGAGACCTGTGCGGAAGTGAACGGCCATCTGCGCGAAGTGCGCGAGGTCGCCGACCGCATCGGCGCGGGCTTCCTGGGGCTGGGCTTCTCGCCCAAATGGTCCCTGGAAGAAACGCCGATGATGCCCAAGGCGCGCTACAAGCTGATGAAGGCCTACATGCCCAAGGTGGGCACGATGGGGCATCAGATGATGTTCCGCTCGTGCACGGTGCAGACCAATCTGGATTTCGCGTCCGAAGCCGACATGGCGAAGAAATTCCGGGTCTCACTGGCGCTGCAGCCGCTGGCGACGGCCCTGTTCGCCAATTCCCCGTTCAAGGATGGCGGGCTGAACGGTTTCCTGTCCTACCGGGCCCATGTCTGGACGGACACCGACAATAATCGCACCGGCATGCTGCCCTTCGTCTTCGACGAGGGCTTCGGCTTCGAGCAGTACCGCGACTGGGCCCTCGACGTGCCGATGTATTTCGTCAAGCGCAACAATGTCTATCTGGATGCCACCGGCCAGAGTTTCCGCGACTTCCTCGACGGCAAGCTGCCGGTGCTGCCGGGCGAACGTCCGGTGCTGAGCGACTGGGAAGACCATCTCTCCACGCTCTTCCCGGAAGTGCGTCTGAAGACCTTCCTGGAAATGCGTGGTGCCGATAGCGGGCCGTGGAACACGCTGTGCGCCCTGCCGGCCTTCTGGGTCGGCCTGCTGTACGACCCAACGGCGCTGGATGCGGCCTGGGACCTGGTGAAGGACTGGACGGCCGAGGAACGGACTGCATTGCGGCTCGGCGCGGCGCGCACGGGGCTGAAAACGCCCTTCCGCTCGGGCACGCTGCAGGATGTGGCCCGCGAGGTTCTGGCAATCAGCCGCAAGGGCCTGAATGCCCGCAAGCGTCTGAACGGTCATGGTGAAAACGAGTCGCTTTTCCTCGACGATCTGGACGAGATCGTGAAGACCGGCCGGACCCGCGCCGACGATCTGATCGATCGTTTCAATGGCGATTGGGGCGGTTCGATCGAACCGGTGTTTACCGAAGCCGCCTACTAGCGAACCGTTCCCGACCCCTCCTCATCGCGGGCAATTGATTGTCACAGCCGCGTCACGGGCTTGAGCCTGGATGCCGTGCATGGTCAATTGCAGGCCGGAAATTTGGCCCGCCGGTGGGGCGGGGACGGGGAGAACATGGTTATCAATCTGGTTGTTGCCATCGGCATTGTCGTGACCATCGCGACGGCAATTCCGGTGTTTCTCGAGATGCGCAATCACCCGAAAGGGCTGCACATCCTCTTCTTCGCCGAAATGTGGGAGCGCTTCTCCTACTACGGCATGCGCGGTCTGCTGATCTTCTATCTGACCCAGCATTTCCTGTTCGACGACGCCTTCTCCAGCTCGCAATACGGCGCCTATACCGCCCTGGTCTATCTGCTGCCGCTGGTCGGCGGCTATCTGGCCGATAAGTATCTGGGTAACCGCAAGGCCATCGCCTTCGGAGCGCTGCTGCTGGTCGCGGGTCACTTCACGATGGGGATTGAAGGCGAGCCTGCGCGCGAAGCGATTGTCTATGATGGCGGCCAGTACGAGCTCGTGGCCGAAGGCCGCGGCGCGGCGCGGACCGTGCTGCTGGAAGTCGGCGACGCCACCTATGACTTCTCCGCCAATTCCGCAGGCGATCTGGTGATCGAGGGCCTGCCGGCGAGCGCGGCTATCCCGGCGACCCTGCCGGCCGGCTCGTTCGAAACGCAGATCATCGAGCGCGACCGGATGTTCGTGAACATCTTCTACCTCGCCCTGGCCCTGATCATCATGGGTGTCGGCTTCCTGAAGGCCAACATCTCCTCGATCGTCGGCCAGCTCTACGAAGAAAACGACCCGCGCCGCGACGGTGGTTTCACCCTCTATTATTACGGCATCAATCTGGGGTCCTTCTGGGCGGCCATCCTGTGCGGTCTGCTCGGCGAGACCGTGGGCTGGTGGGCCGGCTTCGGCCTGGCCGGGGTGGGCATGCTGCTCGGCTGGCTGGTCTTCGTCCGCGGCCGCGCACTGTTCTTCATGCCGGGTACCAACCTGATCGGCCATGTCGGCAATCCGCCGGAGCCGGAGAAGCTGAAGCAGAAGGTCTTCGGACCGCTCAGCCGCGAAGGCCTGATCTACTTGCTTGGTGTCGCCGGCGTGCTGGTCGTCTGGTTCATGGTGCAGGCTCACACGATCATGTTTGCGGGCACCGACCTGCTGGCGGTCCTGCTGATCATCGGCGGCCTGCTCTTCGTCGGCTACATGATCTACTACATGGTCACCGAGTGTACGGCGGTCGAGGCCCAGCGCCTGATCCTGGCCATCTTCCTGATCGTGACATCGGTCGTGTTCTGGGCCCTGTTCGAACAGGCCGGCTCGTCGATGAACCTGTTCGCTGCCCGCAATACCGACCTGTCGGTGGCGGAAGCGGCAGTCTGGAATCTCGGCCCGATCGGTATCGAGATGAGCCTGACGGCGTCGCAGACGCAGTCGTTCAATGCCGGCTTCATCCTGATTTTCGCACCGGTCTTCGCCGCGCTCTGGGCCTTCCTGGCCAAGCTTCAGAAGAACCCGAACACGGTTCTGAAGTTTGCACTGGCGCTGGTCCAGGTCGGCCTGGGCTTCATGCTGCTGGTCTGGGGCGTGAGCTTTGCCGATGACAGCTATCGCGTGCCGCTGATCTTCCTGGCGGGTGCCTATCTGCTGCACACCACCGGTGAGCTGTGCCTGTCGCCGGTCGGCCTGTCGGCCATCACCAAACTGTCTCCGGCAGCTGTCGTGTCCTTCATGATGGCGGGCTGGTTCCTCTCCAGCTCCTTCGCGCAATACGTGGCAGGCATCATTGCGACCTTCACCGCGACCGACACAGTTGCCGGCCAGGTGCTGGATCCGGAAGCGGCGCTCAGCGGCTATGCCTCGGTCTTCCAGGCGATCGGCCTTGTGGCGATCGTGCTGGGTATCGTCGTCGGCGTGTTCAGCTTTCTCCTGAAGAAGCTGGGCCATGGCCGTGCCGAGGATCAGGTGAAGATCCCGGCGGCCGCCGAAGCCGCGGGCCCGGAACAGGATGCGCATCCCAAGGCGTGATGCAGTCCTGACACCGACATAAAGTAAGGCCGCGGAGCTGATTGCTCCGCGGCCTTTTTTTACGCCGTCCCTGTTGCGCTACTCCTCGCAGGCATAGTCCGGCATGGCTGCGTCGATCTGGAAACTGCCGGTCTCGCGATCGACAGTCACCTCGGCGTACTGCAGCAAGTCCATACCCAGAACGATGGCGGGTTCGTTCTCCCAGCCGAGGTGCTCGAAGATGTCGAGATCCGCGTTCAGCACGCGGAGTGACGGGAAGCACAGACCACCCATGCGGAACTGGCGGATCGACAACAGGCTGGCCTCTTCCACCTCGCGGCCGTCAATGCCGCCGACCGTCATCGCCCGCATGACCATGTGACGGCTCCCGACGAGACGATCGAGCGGAACATTCGCGATCGTCCGCGCGCTGCCGCTGTCGAGCATCACCCTCACCGGACGGCTGGCGCGAAGCATGGCGGCGTCGCCGACCAGCAGGCCGGCCGGATCGATCCGGCCATCGGCGCGGGATGCGGGTGAGGGGGCGAGTTCCAGCCGGGCGGCGGCGAAGTCGACACGGTACCGGTCGGCGCGAATGGCGTCGACACCGAGTAGGCCGGCGACGGGGATGGGTTGCCCCTCTTCAACGGGAATGATTACGCTCAGGAGGTCGATCGGGGACTGGTCTCCGAAATTGAGGCTGTGAAGCGCGAAGCGCTCGGCCTCGAAGCGTGTTGTCAGTGCCTGAACATCGTCGACATGCTCCCATCGCGACTGGAAGCCCAACTGCTCAGCGATGGGCGCGGCTATGGCCGTGTGACTGGCGCCGGTGTCGAGAATGAAAGGGAAGGGCCCCGCGTTGCCGATGGTCACCGGGAGCAGAAGGTGACCGCTGGGTGTGCGTTCAAGCGTGATGTCATCTCCGGCAAGAGCCTCGCTGGAATGTGCAGCTCCCGTCGCAAGAACGGCAGCGGCAGCCAGAGCGGCGCCGGAAAGTCTTCTCGATTTACGGGCATGCGACATGGTCCTGCCTCCTTGCAGGTTCGCCAGCAGCCCCTTGCTGGTCTGTGGTTCCGGATTCCGGCGCCTGTGCAGCGCTCTCGTCTTGTCTTGATCCTGTCACGATACGCCGCCTCGCCGGGCGGCTGCAAACGGGACCCGGACGTTTCCGGGTCCCGCTGCGATCACTAAAACGTGTCCTGGAACCGCAGATAGGCAACCTGGCCCATCGAGATGTTGCGGTACTCGATGGCGTCGATCACGCCGTCCGCGCGGGATCCGTCATAGAAGACCCGCCGGCGGTCGTCGCCATTGTTGAAGACACCGTCCACACCGGCTCGCACGGTCATGCCGAACCAGCGTGTCGTCTCGACATAGATGTCGAAATCGCCATCGGTGTTGTCAAAGAGCCGGTATTCCTGGGCGAGAAACTCCTCGCCATCGGTGAACCAGTGATAATCCCAGCCCCAGGCGAGTCGTTGCTGCGGGAAGGTCTGCCGGAAATCCAGGCTGAGTTCCCATTCGCGAATACCCGACCAGTGACGGCTTTCGCCGGTGAGCGGGTCGTCCACCTTGGTGTCGTACCATTCCAGGAAGACATCGATCACGGCATTGCTCAGCCCGAACCGGTCCAGCGGCGAAGTCAGATTGCCGGTGACGCGCAGATTGGTGCCGTCGCCGATATTGCCCGGTGCGTCGAAGACACCGTCATCGGTGATGATCGGCACCCAGCCGTCGAGGTCCTGGATCCAGTCATAGCCGACCTGCAGCGAGAAGGAGCCGTCTTCGCCGAACCGCCGTTCCCATTCGGCCTCGATGGTCCAGGTCCGCTGGGGCACATAGTCCGGATTGCCGAGAACGGGATTGTCGTCGGCAACGTCGATGGAGCTGGCGAACTTGTCGAACTCGAGCTGGTCGACGTCGCGCCGCGCCGTGAAACGCAGCCGGTTCCGGTCGTCCTGCCGCCAGTTCAGCGTCACGCTCGGCTTGGCATAGGTGAAGCTGCGCGACTGTTCCGCATCGCCTGTCTGGGTGATTTCGGAGAATTCGTAGCGCAGCCCTGTTTCCACGCTCAGCCGGTCACTGGCCGCCCAGACATGATTGGCGAAGATCTCGCTGCGGGTCTCCTCGACCCGTGTCGACGAGACCGGCAGCGGAATTGGCGTGACAACCGTGCCGTCATCCTCGGACAGCTCCAGGTCGGTATCGCGGGCATTGATCGCGGTTTCCGCTCCGATCTCGAAAGAATGGGTCGGGTTCGGATTCCAGGACAGCGTCTGGCGAAGCGCGGTTTCCTCGTAGTCGCCCTCAAAGCTGACTATGGTTGCGCCGACGAATCCTGTCTCGGCGTCGTAGAGCTCATAGGGCTCCGGCCCGTCTTCCCAGCTCTCGCGGCTGACCAGCAGGATTGTGCTGGAAGACAGGGTGTCGGTGAAATCGCGGTTATAGGTCAGCGTCGCCGATGCTTCCCGGCCCTCATCCTGCGTCTGGTTCCGCTCGATGGCGACAAGGGAACCGGACGGGTCGCTTATGAAGTCGATCGCGCCCCTGTGCCAGGACCGGGCTTCGATCCGGCCGTCGAAACGCAGGCGCGACCGCTCGTCGATGGCCCAGTTCACCGAAATAGTGGGAATGATCTCGGAATAGGCACGCTGATCGGAAACCCGAGAATAGAATTCCGGTTCGTCATTGCCGTTGTGGAAGGCGTGGTGCCGGCGCACACGATTGCCATCGAAGCCCCCTTCGAGGCCCAGCACGATATCGGCCGTCCCGACCGGCATGGAATAGGAGATCTCGCTCCAATTCCCCGCCCGTCCTGAATCCGACAGGACAAAGCGTGATGCCCAGGAGCCCGAGCGTCCCGCGCCCTCGCGCAGAATGACATTCACCAGGCGCGGATGGCCGCGCATATCGTATTGCGGCAGGGCCTCCTGGATCAGCTCGACGCGGGCGACATCCTCTGTCGGGATGCGCTGCAGGACGGTTTCCAGCGACAGCGACTTGTTGGATGGCCGCTGACCGTTGATCAGAAGATTGCCGAAACTGTCGCCCAGGCCGCGGCGGTCGGTATCGCCGCCCGAAAGCGAGAAACCGGGCACCCGGCTGACCATGTCCAGCGCCGTGACCGGTGAATATGTGGCAAAGAAGGCCGGTGCGTAGATCGCTATCCCGGCTTGTGCTTCGATAATGGTGTCCGCAGTCCCAGCATCTGCGTCATCCCGGAATGCCCAGGCTGAATCACCAAATAGTGCGGCTGTCGCGGCCCCTGCGACCACGCCGATAACTGTCCCTCGCATTGTACCCCTGACGAGTTGTGCCAACCCAGCGTCCCTTGACTATTGGGGTAGTACATGGCGGGGGTCTATAATACGTAAGCTTTCGTAAGGTGCATCACGCGCCTGTTATGCGGCCGTGTTGCTGCGGTGCGGCATCAGCTGCCGGCGCCGCCCACCGTCAGGCCCGAGATCTTCAGGCTGGGCTGGCCGACACCGACGGGTACGCCCTGGCCGGCCTTGCCGCACACACCGACACCCGGATCCATCTCGAAATCGTTGCCGATCATCTCGATGCGGGTGAGGGCGGTGGGCCCGTCGCCGATCAGCGTGGCGCCCTTCACCGGCGCAACCACTTTCCCGTCCTTGACGCGATAGGCCTCGGTACACTGGAAGACGAACTTGCCGGAGGTGATGTCGACCTGGCCGCCGCCGAAATTGACGGCATAGATGCCGTCTTTCAGGCTTTCGAGCATTTCCTCGCGCTTGTGATTGCCGGCCAGCATGTAGGTGTTCGTCATGCGCGGCATGGGCGGGTGGGCATAGGATTGCCGGCGGCCATTGCCGGTCGGCTTGTGCCCCATAAGGCGGGCATTCATGCGGTCCTGCATGTAGCCGGTGAGGATACCGTCCTCGATAAGCACGGTGCGCTCGGTCGGCGTGCCTTCATCATCGATGGTCAGCGAGCCGCGGCGCTTCTCCATCGTGCCGTCATCGATCACGGTGACGCCTTTGGCGGCGACCTGCTGGCCCATGCGTCCGGCAAAGGCGGATGTGCCCTTGCGGTTGAAATCGCCTTCCAGGCCATGGCCGACGGCCTCGTGCAGCAGCACGGCCGGCCAGCCGGGGCCCAGCACGACGTCGAACACACCGGCCGGCGCGTCGACGGCGTCCAGATTGACCCGGGCGATCCGCAGCGCCTCGTCCGCCAGCGGCTTCCAGGCGTCCGGCGCAATCCAGCGGTCGAACTCGGCGCGACCGCCGGCACCGGCAGAACCGGTCTCGCGGCGGCCGTCACGTTCTACGGTGACCTGGACGTTCAGGCGCACCAGCGGCCGGATATCGGTCTTGATGTCGCCATCGGCGCGGATGATCGAGATATTGCGCTTGGCGCCGGCGATCGAGGCGGAGACCTGCACCACACTGGCGTCCTTGGTGCGGCAATAGGCGTCGATCTCCTGCAGCAGCTTCACCTTGGTGTCGAAGGCGGGATGCGCGACCGGGTCGACGGCGTCGTAGAGCTTGCGATTGGTGCCCGCCGGCGGCGGCGCCAGAACACCGGCATGACCGCGCTTGACGGCGCTGGCGGTTTCCGCAGCGCGCTTGACGGCATCCAGCGTCGGGTCGGAGGAGTGCGCATAACCGAAAGCCTCGCCCGCCACGCAGCGCAGTCCGAAGCCGCGGTTGGAGTCGAAGCTCGCCGACTTCAGACGCCCGTCGTCGAAGACGAGCGATTCCGAAACGGCCGTCTCCAGGAAGAGCTCGCCATCGTCGGCGCCGGACATCGTGTCGGCAAGGACCGGTGTAACGTCCTCGACGTCGAATTTGAATTGTTCGATCGGTTCGTCAGACATGGCGGCACTCCAGAAGCGGTTTCACGAGCATGACATAGTCGACCGGGGAGGACGAGGGAACACGCGCAGGTCAGCGAAGCCGCAGCCGCGGCGGGCAATACCCGAGCAATTCGTTGCGGGCGGCTGAGACGTTTGGCCGCATACTGAGTCGGTGCCAGCGGCCTATAGTCGCATCACCAATCGGGGCTTTGTCGCGCGAATGCTTCGCAGTTTCGGTTGGTCGGGGAGTGTAGGGCGTTTCAAATCAATAGCTTGCCGGCTATTCGGATATCATGTGCGAATGCCGGTACAAAAAATGCCGTTGACGGCCTGACACGGCCGTGACCGGGCTCTATATTCCGCCGCCATCGGCGGGGGATTCCTGCCTTAATGCCTGACTTGTATGGGGAAGCCATGCGATTCCTGACCGCACTCGTGCTTACTTGGACAACCGCCGCTGCCGGCGCACTCGCAACGCCCGGCCAGCCGACGGACGGCCATCTGGGCTTTCAGCCGGCCGTCACGCCGATCATGGAACGCGTGACCAGTTTCCATAACATCCTGCTCTGGATCATCATTCCGATCACGATCTTCGTGATGGGTCTGCTGCTGTGGGTGATGATCCGCTACAACCGCAAAGCCAATCCGCAAGCCAGCAAGAACAGCCATAACACGCTGCTCGAAGTGGTCTGGACGGCGGTGCCGGTCATGATCCTGATCGTGATCTCGGTCTTCTCCTTCCCGCTCCTGTACTTCCAGGACGAGATTCCGGAAGCCGACTTCACCATCAAGGCGACGGGTTACCAGTGGTATTGGGGTTATGAGTATCCCGACCATGAAGTACCGCAATACATCTCCACGATGGTCGCGGAAGAGGATCTGTCCGAAGGCCAGCTGCGCAACCTGTCGGTCGACTATCCGCTGGTCGTTCCGGTTGATGCCGTTGTTCGCCTGCAGGTCACTGCGGCCGACGTGATCCACAACTGGGCTATGCCGTCCTTCGGTACCAAGATGGATGCCATTCCGGGCCGTATCAACGAAGCCTGGTTCCAGGTGACCGAAGAGGGCACCTATTACGGCCAGTGTTCCGAGCTGTGCGGCATCCGCCACGCTTTCATGCCGATCGAGGTTCACGTCGTGTCGCAGGACACGTTCGACGCCTGGGTCGAGGCCGGTCCGGGTTCGGACGAGGCGAATGCCGTGATTGCTGAATATTCCGCCGCGCGGGAAACGCGCTTGGCGCAACTCGACTAGGGATGGGCTGAACCATGTCTGCTGACGCCGCTACGCACGACGATCACACCCCGAGCATGTGGGACTGGCGCCGCTGGGTGCTGTCCACCAACCACAAGGACATCGGCACGATGTACCTGGTCTTCGCGATCTTCGCGGGGATCATCGGCGGTGCCCTGTCCGGCCTGATGCGCTGGGAACTCATGGAGCCGGGCCTGCAGGTCTTCAACAACGGCTTCTGGGGCAACGAGCACAATTACAACGTCGCCACGACGATGCACGGCCTGATCATGATCTTCTTCATGGTCATGCCGGCGATGATCGGCGGTTTCGGCAACTGGTTCGTGCCGCTGATGATCGGCGCGCCGGACATGGCCTTCCCGCGGATGAACAACATCTCGTTCTGGCTGCTGCCCTTCGCTTTCGCGCTGGCGGTGATGTCGATGTTCGTGCCGGGTGCCGGTGGCGACATGGGTTTCGGCGGTGGCTGGGTGCTCTACCCGCCGCTCTCGACCTCGGGCCATAACGGCCCGGCGATGGACCTCCTGATCCTGTCCCTGCACATCGCGGGTGTCAGCTCGATCCTGGGCGCCATCAACTTCATCACCACAATCTTCAACATGCGCGCTCCGGGCATGACGATCCACAAGATGCCGCTCTTCGTGTGGTCGGTGCTGGTGACGGTCTTCCTGCTGCTGCTGTCGCTGCCGGTCCTGGCTGGCGCCCTGACCATGCTGCTGACCGACCGCAATTTCGGAACGACCTTCTTCGATCCGATGGGCGGTGGCGATCCGGTGATGTACCAGCACCTGTTCTGGTTCTTCGGTCACCCGGAAGTCTACATCCTGATCCTGCCGGGCTTCGGCATCATCTCGCACATCGTGTCGACCTTCTCGCGCAAGCCGATCTTCGGCTATCTCGGGATGGCCTACGCCATGGTGGCGATCGGCTTCATCGGTTTCATCGTGTGGGCGCACCACATGTACACGGTCGGCATGCCGGTTGATCTGAAGGCCTACTTCATTGCGGCCACGATGGTGATCGCGGTGCCCACGGGCATCAAAATCTTCTCCTGGATCGCGACGATGTGGGGCGGCTCGATCGAATTCCGCACGCCGATGATGTGGGCGATCGGTTTCATCTTCCTGTTCACCGTGGGTGGTGTGACGGGCGTCGTTCTGGCCAATGCCGGTGTCGACCAGTCCCTGCACGACACCTACTACGTCGTGGCGCACTTCCACTACGTGCTGTCTCTGGGTGCCGTCTTCGCGATCTTCGCAGGCTGGTACTACTGGTTCGAGAAGATCTTCGGCGTGAAGTACAACTCGATCCTGGCGCGTCTGCAGTTCGCCTTCTTCTTCATCGGCGCGAACGTGATCTTCTTCCCGCAGCACTTCCTGGGTCTGCAGGGCATGCCGCGCCGCTATGTCGACTATGCCGACGGGTTCGCCCTGTGGAACTACGTGTCCACGGTCGGCTACATGATCATGCTGGTGGGTATGGTGCTGTTCTTCCTGGTGCTCATCGATGCGATGATCCGCCGCCGGAAGGCCGACGCCAATCCGTGGGGCGAAGGCGCCACGACGCTGGAGTGGACCCTGTCTTCTCCGCCGCCTTTCCACCAGTTCAACGAGCTGCCGAAGATCAAGTAGGTGGCATGTTGGACACGCTGACCCAAACCGGCGTTACGCACGCAGAGGGCGGGGCTGTTTCGACAGCCTCGCCCCGCGACTTTTTCGACCTGATGAAACCGCGGGTGATGACGCTGGTCGTCTTCACTGCCTTCTCCGGTCTGGTCGCGGCCCCGGTCGACATGGACCCGTTCCTGGCCTTCATGTCGATCCTGTGCGTGGCCATGGGCGCCGGCGCTGCCGGTGCCCTCAACATGGCCTATGACGCGGATATCGACGCCACGATGAAGCGCACCCGCAAGCGGCCCGTGCCGCGTGGTGCGGTCTCGGTGTCGAATGCCTACGGGTTCGGCGTGGTGGCTGCCGTGCTGTCGGTCCTCTTGATGGCGCTGTCGAGCAATTATCTCGCGGCAGGCCTGCTGGCCTTCTCGATCTTCTTCTACTCGGTCATCTACACGATGATCCTGAAGCGTTCGACGCCGCAGAATATCGTGATCGGCGGGGCTGCCGGTGCCTTCCCGCCCATGATCGGCTGGGTCGCGGCGACGGGTGAAGTCTCGCTCGATGCGGTCGTCCTGTTCATGATCATCTTCCTGTGGACGCCGCCGCACTCCTGGGCACTGGCACTCTACAAGTCGGGTGATTATGCCGCGGCCGGCGTGCCGATGATGCCGGTGGCCAAGGGGCCCAAATCGACCCGGCTGCAGATCCTGATCTATTCGATCGTCATGGTCGTGTTCGCCGGCGCGCCCGTCCTGACCGGGCTCGGCGGTCTGGCCTATGCCGCGACCTCGCTGGGCGGCGGTGCGCTGTTCATGCTGCTGGCCTGGCGCGTCTTCGCATCGCGGGCCGGTGAAGCCGGTTCGGCCGAAGAGGGCGAGCTTTACGCCGTTCGCGCCGGCGACAAGGCCGCTCGCGATCTCTTCGCCTTTTCGATCGGCTATCTGGCCGCGCTGTTCGCAGCGCTGATTGCCGAACACGGGCTGGGCGCCTATTTCGCTGTTCCGGGAGTGACGGGATGAGCGATCGCGACGACAATTTCGGTTTCCATCATCGTGAAGGCCGGGCGACGGGCGAGCATGTCCGTCTGACGCCGGAACAGGAAAAGGCCCGCAAGCGCCGCAATGTCTACATTGCCTGGGGCCTGGTGGCCTTCATGGTCGCGGTCTTCCTGATCACGGTTGTGCGCCTGAGCCAGAATATTGCGGGAGCGGCCGGATGAAGCGTCTTTGGCAGAATGCGAACACGCGCGTCGCGCTGATGGCCGGCACCACGGCGGTCGTGATGGTTGGCGCGGCCTTTGCCGCCGTGCCGCTCTACAACCTGTTCTGCAAGGTCACCGGTTATGGCGGCACCACAACGGTCGCCATGGGCGAGGCCGGTGCGATCCTCGATCGTGAAGTGACCGTGCTGTTCGACGCCAATATCAGCCGCGATCTGCCCTGGGAGTTCCATCCCGTGCAGCGCTCGATGACGGTGCGGATCGGCGAGACGGCGCTGGCCTATTACACGGCCACCAACACGTCCGACCATCCGATCACCGGCGTGGCGACCTACAATGTCGCGCCCTTCAAGGCCGCGTCTTATTTCTCGAAGCTGGAATGTTTCTGCTTCACCGAACAGACCCTGGAACCGGGTGAGAGCGTCGAAATGCCGGTACTGTTCTTTGTCGATCCGCTGCTCGACGAGGAAAGCCGACTGGACGACATCACGACACTCACCCTGTCCTACACGTTTTTTGAAACCGAGGGGGATGCGGCCTCGTCCGACGCCGCGCCTTAGCATTGAACCTTGACGCCCCGCCCTGTAATCAGGGCGCATCAAGGGGCTGATTTGAAATCGCAGGAGATTCGCGATGGCTGGGCATGCCGCAAAGCACGACTATCACCTGGTTGATCCGAGCCCGTGGCCGTTTGTGGGCTCGCTCGGCGCCTTCCTGCTGGCCGTGGGTGCGGTCGGCAATATGAAGGGTCTGGTCGGCGCGGATCACCCGCTGGCCTTCATGTATGGCGACGGGGCCTTCGGCGGCCTGATCCTCGGCTTTGCTGTGGTCCTGTATACGATGATCGGCTGGTGGGGCGACGTGATCAAGGAGTCGCGCCGCGGTGACCACACACCGGTCGTCGACCTGCACCTGCGCTACGGCATGATCATGTTCATCGCCTCCGAAGTGATGTTCTTCGTGGCATGGTTCTGGATCTTCTTCGAATACGCCATCTTCCACGAAGTGCGTGCCGGCTGGGACGGCGCAACGCTCGCCGCCGACTTCCAGGGCCTGGGCACCTGGCCGCCGGTTGGCGTGGAAACCTTCAATCCGTGGCACATCCCGCTGATGAACACGCTGATCCTGCTGCTTTCGGGCACCACGGTTACGTGGGCGCACCACGCCCTGCAGCACGGCGATCGCAAGGGGGCCACGCTGGGTCTGATCTTCACGGTCATTCTCGGTGTCTGCTTCACCTCGCTGCAGGTGGTCGAATACATGGAAGCGCATTTTGCCTTCTCGATCGCCGACGGCGGCAATCTCTACGGTTCGGCCTTCTTCATGGCGACGGGCTTCCACGGTGCGCACGTGGTGATCGGGACGATCTTCCTGGCCGTCTGCCTGTTCCGCCTGCTGGCCGGCCAGTTCACGCCGGAGAAGCATTTCGGGCTCGAAGCCGCCGCCTGGTACTGGCACTTCGTCGACGTGGTCTGGCTCTTCCTGTTCGCCTTCGTCTACGTCACATTCGGCTAGGAGCCGGACCGTCATGACCAAACCCTCCCCGTTCCAGGCCGGCGTCTCAGGACACTGTCCGAAGTGCGGGGAGGGGGCCATGTTCGATGGCCTCCTGAAGATCGCGCCGCGCTGTGATGTGTGCGGCGCGGACTTCGACAAGGCGGATGTGGGCGACGGAGCCTCCGTCTTCGTGATGTTCATCGTCGGCTTTCTCGCCGTCATTCTCTACCTGCTGGTCGAGGTCGCCTTCTCGCCGCCCTGGTGGGTGCATCTGATTTTCCAGATCCCCTTCATCCCCGTCGTCTCGATCCTGCTGCTCCGGCCGATCAAGGGGCTGCTCTTCGCGCTGCAGTTCGAACACGACGCCCAGGAAGCCCGGCTCGACGACTAGACGGACCCGCCTTCCGGCCGCAGACATTCACGCTTCCCGGAGGGACCGGGCATCCCATGCCGCACTTCCGACCGCTGCCGCTACTCACCCTGTTCAGTCTGCCGGCGCTGGCTCTGCTGCTCACCCTGGGCACCTGGCAGATGCAGCGCATGTCCTGGAAGGCCGACCGGATCGATGCCTTCGAGGCTCGCGGCGAGGTGGCGAGCTTCCAGGCCGCATTGTGCAACGGATTCGAAGGCGACTTCGGACCGAGTGTCACCGGCCCCGCGCCGCTGACGGGGGAAACCCTCAGGGTCTACACGCTGCGCGACGCGCCGGGCTGGGCCCGCGTCGGCCTGATGGCGGTCCCGGCCTGCCAGACAGGAGAGCCGGACCGGCTGGTCTTCGTGGAAACCGGGTTTGAAACCCTGATGCGTGGCGACCGCACACCGGTCTCGCAATGGCGCATCGAACCCCTGCCGGCTGCAGGCGTTTTCAGTGGACGCAACGATCCGGATACCAATCAGTGGTACCGTTTCGATGTAGACGCCATGGCTGCGGCGCTGGATTCCGATCCGGCGCGCATTGCACCGGTGTGGGCGCGGGCCGATCTCGGCCTGCCGCAGAGCCTGGCCCAGACCCCGCCTTCGCGGCATCTGGGCTATGCGCTGACCTGGTACGGGCTGGCGCTGGCGCTGGTCGGTGTCTACGCAGCTTTCCACGTCGCGCGTGGCCGGCTGCGTCTTTGATGCGGCACACGCCGGTCGAATGATGTAGAGAGAAGGCGGACAACAAGCCGCCCGGACGGGAGAATGGACTGGTGGCAGTTTGGCGCGAAACCCCGTGGGACGATCCGCTGATCGGCGAAGGCATCCGGCTGCGCATGCCGCAGCTGGAGGATTACGAGGCCTGGGCCCGCCTGCGCAGCGCAAGCCGTGCGCACACGGAGCCGTGGGAACCGGCCTGGACCCAGGACGAGTTGTCCAAGGGGGCCTTCCGTCGCCGTATCGAACGCTATGACGCCGACCGCAATGCCGGCACGGGCTATCCCTTCTTCGTCATGCGCGCCCGCGACAATGTGCTGCTGGGTGCCTGCAATCTGAACAATGTCCGCCGCGGCGTGCTGCAGAGTGCGGATATCGGCTACTGGATCGGCAGCCCCTATGTGCGCCAGGGCCACACCCGCGCCGCGGTGCGCCGCGTCCTGGCCTTTGCCTTCGACGAGTTGCGCCTGCACCGGATCGAGGCGGCCTGCCAGCCGGCGAACACGGCGTCCCGCACGCTTCTCGAGGCCGTCGGCTTCACCCATGAAGGGCTCGCCCGCGCCTATCTGAATATCGCCGGGGAGTGGCGCGACCACGAGCGCTACGCCATCCTCTCAACCGATCCGCGGTCATGACGGGAACCGACTTCGAGGCCGGTGCCCGGGCGGCCGGCGCAGTCGCCTTCGCCTGCGATACGGCCGTGGGCCGGGTGCGCTTTACAGGTGATTTCGCCCGCTTTGGCCTCGATGCGGCGGAGCTGGACTGGAGCGGCTTTCTCGATCGCCTCGGTCCCGCCGACCAGTCGCGCCTGACCGCGGCTCTGGACCGGGACCGGATCGATATCCGCCTGCGACTGATCGGTGACAAGGGGCGGCTTGCCTATGTCCGCCTGCTCGGCCGCCGCAATGGTGAGGGGCGGGTCGAGGGCCTGATGACGCCCGCCGGGAGCACCGCCGACGGTGCCGGCCGGATCAGCGAGGAGCATGCGCTCGCAAACGGTGTCGGGAACGGGGAAGTGCTGGCCTGGTATCAGCCGGTGATCGATCTTTCCACGGGCCGGCTGGCCGGGTTCGAGGCGCTGGCGCGCTGGGAGCGTCCGGGCGTGGGCGTGCTGGCGCCGGATGATTTTCTGGACATGGCCCAGGATCTCGATCTGCTCGAGTGCATTTCCGATCAGGTGCGCAGCAGTGCTGTCGCGGACCTGTCGTCCTGGCGCACCGCTCATGTGACATCCGGCACTCTTTTCGTCGCCGCCAATGCAACAGTTTCCGAACTTGTCGACCCGGTTTTCTGCGACCGCCTGATTGCGTCGGTGAAAGAGGCGAAGCTGCCGGACGGGGCCTTCAAGCTGGAAATCGCGGAAACCGAGATCATGCGCGATCCGGAGCAGGCGGCGGGCGCGATGAAGCGTCTGTCCGAGGCGGGTATCGCCCTCGCGCTGGACGATTTCGGCACCGGCTATTCCTCGCTCGCGCGGCTCGACATGCTGCCGTTCGACATCGTCAAGATCGACCGCTACTTCATCCGCGCCATGACGGCCGACGAAAGCGCGGGAACGGTCGTGAAATCGGTGATCCAGCTGGCGACGCATTTCGGGATGAAAGTCGTGGCCGAGGGTGTCGAGAGCACAGAGGCAGCAGATCGGCTGCGCGAGATGGGCTGCCAGTTCGTGCAGGGCTATCGCTATGCCGGCGCCCTCTCGCCGGATGCGGCGGCTGACGCTGTCGCCAACGGTATCGCCGGGCGCTTTGCGGCGCCGGGCGTCTAGGCGAGGGCGCGCAGTGTGAAGATCGCTGTCATTATGCCGCCCGTCGCGATGATCACCCCGCGCACCACGCTGTCGGGCAGGGCCCGCGCCAGCGGCGCGCCGAGATAGCCGCCGGCGGTCGCTGCGGCCATCATCACCAGTGCCGGCGTCCAGGCGATCAGGCCGGCCAGCGCAAAGGCGGCAACCGAGATTGCCGAGACGATCAGCGAGATAGCAGTCTTCAGCCCGTTCATCCTATGCAGGCCCGTCATGCCCTGCAGCGCAAACAGCGCCAGCAGCATGATGCCCAGCCCGCCATTGAAATAGCCGCCATAGACACAGACCAGAAAAAGCCCGGCCGCGCTGGCGAGCGGGCCGGCGGCGGTGGTGCCAGCCAGCCGGGCCCGCAGGGTGTCGCCGAAAGCAAAGGCCAGGGTGGCGACAAGCATCAGCGCAGGGATGATGCGTGTGAAGGCCGCGTCGGGCGTGACCAGCAGGAGGCCGGCGCCGGCGAGACCTCCGGCCAGCGCCGTGCCGGCCTGACGCAGCAATTGTGCGCGTGGCAAGGTGCCGAGTTCGCGGCGATAGCCCGCCATGCCGCCGGCATAGCCCGGCAGGACGGCGACCGCGCTGGTCGCATTGGCGGTGACAGGCGGCATGCCGGTCAGCACCAGTGCGGGGAAGGTGAGGAAGGTGCCGCCGCCGGCCAACGTGTTCAGCACGCCGGCGGCGAACGCGGCGGCGACGAGAATCAGGATGTCGGGCATGGCGCCGGCAGCCTAGCGTTCGCGCAGCCGCTTGATCGTGCCGGAGAAGTTCAGGCAGGGCTTGCCCTCGGCCGTGACCACCCCCCGCACGAAGATCAGCGATCCGCCGGCCCGCAACACCTCGCCGCGGGCCTCCATGTAGTCGCCCTCGCGCGCACTGCCGAGAAACTCGGAGGTAAAGGCGACCGTGACGCCGTAGCCGGACGGTCCCATCTCTTCATGCGCGATGCCGAAGAGGGCAAAGTCGGCGAAGCTCATCAGGCAGCCGCCATGAATAATGCCCATGCCGTTGAGTTGCTTCTTCTGCACCCGGAAGGCACAGACCGCCTCACCCTCGGCGTGGCGATAGAAGAAGGGGCCGGCGGCCTGCTCGAAAGGATCGGTCGGCCAGTAGTGCCAGCCGGCGAATTCGCCGCTTTCAACGATATGCGCATTCATGAGTGGGTCTTTTCGCTAGGGGAGGCCCGGCGGCTCAGGCGTGGCCGGATATCATGGAGAGGTGTTCGGGCGTTACGCCGATCAGGTCAAGGGCGGCCTCCCACTTGCCGGCATCCTCGGTGTCGAAGATCAGCCCTTCGTCCGGATCGGTGACCAGCCAGGCATTGGCCGCCAGTTCGTTCTCCAGCTGGCCGGCGCCCCAGCCGGCATAGCCCAGCGCCATCAGGCTGCGCCGCGGCGGATGGTCGGACGCGATGGCTTCAAGCACGTCGCGCGTGGCGGTCAGCAGGATGCCGTCGCACACGGGCAGGGTGGAGTCCTCTGCGTGGAAGTCCGTCGAGTGCAGGACAAAGCCGCGATCACGATCCACGGGGCCGCCCAGCAGGACCGGCCGGTCCGGAGCACTGTCCGCCCGGGCGATGTCGAGCTGCTGAAACAGCTCGGGCATGCGCAGGCCTTCGACCGGTTTGTTGATGACAATGCCCATGGCGTGATCGGCGGCGTGATCGCACATCAGGATCACGGCGCGGTCAAAGCGCGGATCGCCGATGCTCGGCGTGGCGACGAGAAGCTTGCCGTTGAGGAAACTCTCGTCCACATCTGTGTCGGTCGCACGGTCCATGGCCGCCATGTTCGCCGCAAAGAGGGGATGCGTCCAGCCAGGTTCCCGCTATCTTGCCGTGCGTGTTTGCATGAATACTAACTCACAGGAGAACTGACATGACCCTTTCGGTCGGAGATCGCCTTCCCGAAGCCAGCTTCATGACGATGACGGCAGACGGGCCGACGAAGCTGTCGACGGACGATGTGTTCGCGGGCAAGACCGTGGCGCTGTTTGCAGTGCCGGGCGCCTTCACGCCGACCTGCTCGGCCAAGCACCTGCCGGGCTTCGTCGAAAAAGCGTCCGAGATCAAGGCGAAGGGCGTCGATACGATCGCCTGCGTGTCGGTGAACGACGTGTTCGTCATGGACGCCTGGGGCAAGTCCCAGAATGCCGGCGAAGACGTGGTGATGCTGGCCGACGGCAATGGCGAGTTCGCCAAGGCTGCCGGCCTGGAAATGGACGGATCCGGTTTCGGCATGGGCACGCGCTCGCAGCGCTTCTCCATGATCGTGAAGGACGGCGTCGTGTCCGAACTGAACGTCGAGGCACCCGGCGAATTCAAGGTGTCATCCGCTGACCATATTCTCGGTCAGCTCTAGGGATCTGCCCTGGACCGGCCCGGGCGGCATGGCGCCGCCCGGCCGCCGGCAAGACAAACAAGAAAGGGGTTCCGCATGGATTTCGGTCTGATCGGTATTGGCGTTTTCTTCCTTTTGGCGCTCTTCATCATCGCTTCGGTGATCAAGACGGTACCACAGGGGCGTGAGTTCACGGTCGAACGCTTCGGACGGTTCACGCGGACCCTGAAGCCGGGCCTCCACTTCCTCGTGCCCTTCATCGACTCCATCGGCTACAAGATGAATATGCGCGAGCGCGTGCTGGACGTGCCCAACCAGGATGTGATCACCCGCGACAATGCGACGGTGTCCGTCGATGCGGTCGTGTTCATCCAGGTGCTCGATGCACCGCGCGCGGCCTATGAGGTCGACAATCTGGAATTCGCCATCATCAACCTGGCCCTGACCAATGTGCGGACCGTGATCGGCGCCATGGACCTGGACGAGACCTTGTCCAAGCGCGACGAGATCAATGCGCGCCTGCTGGGCGTGATTGATGCCGCCACCAATCCCTGGGGCGTGAAGGTCACCCGGATCGAGATCCGCGACCTGTCGCCGCCCGTCGACATTACCGAAGCCATGGCGCGCCAGATGAAGGCGGAACGCCTGAAGCGTGCCGAGATCCTCGAGGCGGAAGGCGCCAAGCAGTCCGCCATCCTGCGCGCCGAGGGCGAAAAGGAAGCGGCCATCCGCGAGGCCGAGGGCCGCAAGGAAAGTGCCTTCCTGGACGCCGAGGCCCGCGAGCGTGAAGCCGAAGCCGAAGCCAAGGCGACCCAGCTGGTCTCCGACGCCATCGCCAAGGGCGATGTGTCCGCCATCAACTACTTCCTGGGCCAGAAATACGTCGAGGCCTTCGGCAAGCTGGCGACCAGCGAACAGCAGCGCACGGTCATCATTCCGGCCGAGTTCTCCAACATCATCGGCACGATCACCGGTGTGGGCGAGCTGGGCAAGGCGGCGCACGACGCCATCAGCGAAGCGACCCGCAAGGGTCAGGGCTGAGCAGACAGGCGATAGGAGGTTTTTGTCATGGATATCCTCTTTTCAGTCTTCGACCGCATGAACATGTGGGCCTGGTGGGCGATTGCCGGCGTCATCCTGATCGCCGAACTGCTCACCGGCACCACCTACCTTCTGTGGCCGGCGGCCGCGGCTTTCCTGACCGGTTTTGTCGCGATGGAGGCCTTCGGTATCAGCTGGCCGATCCAGCTGGGTGTGTTCATCGTTCTGACCCTGCCGCTCCTCTGGGCCGGCGACCGCTGGGTGCGTCCGGCGCTGAAGTCGGGATCGGACAGCGGTCTCAATGACCGGTCGAGCCGCATGGTCGGACAGCGGGTGACCGTGGTTGGTGCTTTCTCGGCAGGACAAGGGCGAGTGCGTTATGGCGATACGGAATGGTCGGCCCAGACGGCAGACGGGTCCGATCCGGAAGCCGGTGCGCACTGGTTCGTGACCGAAGTTCGCGGTGTGATCCTGACGATCGCCCCGGCAGCGGCCGCATCCGATGCGCAGGCCACTGCATAAAGTTTCGGGTTCGATCAAAATTTAGGGATTCCGGAAGCGAGGTGGCAAGACACAGGCCCTAAACGTTCGCTCGCAAACGCACCTAACCTCGCTGAGTGAACACCATGAACAAGAACATCCTCTCCGCCTGCCTGTGCCTCTCCATGATCGCTGCTCCGGTGGCCCTGACCGGCGCTGCTGCCGCTGCCGACGCGCCGGAGCGCGAAGCGATCGAGCGCGTTGCCCCGGAATATCCGCGTGGCGCCGAACGCCGCGGTATCGAAGGCTCGGTCCGCGTGACCTATTCGGTCGCCCCGACCGGTGAAGTCGTCAATGCCGAGATCGCCGAAGCTACGCCGGCCGGCGTGTTCGACCGTGCCGCCCTGTCGGCCATCGAAGCCTGGCGCTTTGCGCCGGCCGCGACCCAGACCGACGGTCATTCCTACGAGCTGGAATTCCGTCTGAACTAGTCTCCGCCTTCGGGGGACGGCAAAGCCGGCCTGGGGCCGCGGCATCACTGCCGCGGCCCTTTGTCTTTGCGATTCGAAGTATTTGTTGCAATGCAGCGAATATTCGTATTCGAACGCAAATGCACAATATCCGCCTTTAAATCCATCGTAACGCGCAGATCCTAGACTTGCGGAAAATTGGGGCGCGCAATAACAGGCCGCCCGCTTGTCCGGGGGTAGGATTGGCTGACCGTCACAGCACACCAGCACTGGAAAACGCCGATATCGCGACGGCCAATGAAGTCCTCGCCGCGATCGCACGCGTGCAGAGTGTATTCATTTCCGGCGAGGGCGCCGAGCGCGAAGCGTTCGACGATCTGCTGGAGACGGTGCTGCGCCTGACCAAGAGCGAGTACGGCTTTATCGGTGAAGTGCTGCAGGACGCCGGCCGGCCCTATCTCAAGACCTGGGCGATCACCGATATCTCCTGGAATGCCCAGACCCGCGAGTTCTACGAGACGAATGCGGCAAACGGTCTGGAATTCCGCAATCTCGACACCCTGTTCGGCTACAGCCTGAAGACCGGCGACCGGGTCATCGCCAATACGCCGGTGGAACATGCTGCAGTAGGCGGATTGCCACCCGGGCATCCGCCGCTCAACGCCTATGCCGGTATTCCGCTTCACTCGCATGGCGAGTTCGTTGCCCTTCTGGGTCTCGCCAACCGGCCGGATGGATATACGGATGCGGCGTTGAAGGATATTTCACCGCTGCTGCAGACCATCGGCGATATCATCTATGCACGCCGCACTTCCCGCGACCGGGACAATGTTCTGCAGCGGCTGGCTGAGTCCGAGCGCCGCTTCAGCCTGGCCATCGCCGGCATGACGGCCGGCATCTGGGAAGTCGATCTCGTCAACAACGAGCTGTTCACCTCGAACCGCCTGCTCGAGATTATCGGCCGTCCGCCCAGTGCCGAGGATCGCGGCACCTATGCCCGTGACGGTCTGGACCTGCTGCTCTCGCGGATCCATCCGGACGACCGGACGCGGGTCCACGAGGCCCTGCAACACGCCTGGACGACCTGCGAGCCGCTGGAGATTGCCTACCGTTTCCAGCATGCCGACGGGCACTACTTGCATCTGCATGTGCGCGGACAGGCCCAGCAGGACATGTCCGGATGCGCGATCCGCATGGCCGGTTCGGCAGAGGACATCACCGAAAAGATGCGCCTCGTCGATGTTGAGGAGCGCACGCGCGCCCGGCTTGCCGCCGTCACCGAGCTGAGCGGGATCGGCAGCTGGGAAGTGGATCTTGTGACCGGCGCTGTGGAGTGGGACGCAACCACCCGTCGGATCCTCGACGTGTCGCCGCATCACGAGATCACGCGCGAGGATCTCATCTCCTTCATCGCGGAAGAGGCGCGCGCTGACGTCCGCACGACCGTTGACGGATTTATCGGCGATCTGGGCAGCTGGGACATGGAAGTCCCGATGGTCACGGCCGCCGGCCGCCGCATCTGGGTGCAGGTGGTCGGCAAGCCGGTGATTGCCGATGGCCGGGCGATCAAGCTGATCGGGTCCTATCGCGACGTGACGGAACGCCGCTCACGCGAGGCGGAGATGGCGACCCTGTCGAGCCGTCTGTCCATGGCGCTGGAGGCCTCGGCGGTGGGCGTCTGGGAATTCGGCATCGACACACCTCACTTCTGGTGGGACGAGGCCTGCAACCGCATCTTCGGGCGCGAGGGTTTCGATGAGGAGATGACCTTCCAGAAGTGGCGCGAGTGCGTGCACCCCGAGGACTTCCATCAGGTCATGGCGGTTGTCGACGAGGCGATCGAAAGCGGCGGACCGGCGATGTTCGAATACCGCGTCATCCTGCCGGACGACAGTATACGCCATGTCCGCGTGAGCGCGTCGATTGTCCGCCGCTATGACGGGAGCCGGGTTATCTCTGGCACCAATTTCGACATTACCGACGATGTAAACACGGCCCGCGAGCTGGACCGCCGCCGCAAGGAGGCCGAACAGGCCAACGCGGCCAAGTCGCAATTCCTGGCCAATATGAGCCACGAGATCCGCACGCCGCTCAATGGCGTTCTGGGCATGGCGCAATTGCTGAAGATGACGCATCTAGACGGGGTGCAGGCGAACTATGTCGAGACGCTGCAATCCTCCGGCCGGGCATTGCTCAGCCTGATCGAGGACGTGCTGGATATCTCCAAGATCGAGTCAGGGGTGGCTGAAGCGGCCTTCGAGCCGTTCGACCTGCACGACATGGTTGCCGACGCGCTGCGTGTGGTCGAGCCGATGGCGCGCGAGAAGGGCCTGGCCGTCGGCTGCGACATGGCGTTCGACATTCCCGCCCGGGTCGGGGGTGACGAGGCGCGGCTGCGCCAGGTGCTGATCAACATCGCCGGCAATGCCGTCAAGTTCACCGATGCGGGCCATGTCGACGTAAGAATCTACCGAACAGAGGGCGACCGGATCCGGTTCGAGGTCCAGGACAGCGGCCCGGGTATTCCGCAAGACCGGCTGGAGCACGTCTTCGACCGCTTTGCACAGGTCGATGCGTCCGTGACGCGCAAGCATGGCGGTTCCGGGCTGGGCCTGACCATCTGCCGGGAAATCGTCCGGCAAGCCGGCGGCGAGATCGGGGTCGACAGCCGTCTGGGCGAGGGCGCCTGCTTCTGGTTCGAACTGCCGCTGCCGGAAATGGTCGTTGTCGAGGACAAGGACGTGCGCAAGGAGCGGCCGGCGCTACCGGTGGCGCCGGGCCGGATTCTCGTGGTGGACGATGTCGAGACCAATCGCGTCGTCGCCGCTGCGCTGGTGCGCTCGCTGGGTCACGAGGTGGATACCGCCGCTGACGGGCTGGAGGCGATCGAAGCCCTGGCGAACACGCCCTACGACGCCGTGCTGATGGATATCCAGATGCCCGTCATGTCCGGCGAGGACACCATCATCCAGATCCGCAGTTCGAGCGAACGCTGGGCCGGTCTGCCGGTCTTTGCCGTCACGGCTGACGCCACGGCCGGTGCGCGCGAGCGCTACCTCGATATCGGTGCCACGGATTATCTCTCCAAGCCGCTCGATCTGGAAAGCGTGCGCCGTGTGCTCGATGCGGCCTTGTCTGCCGAGCGGGAATCTGCGGAGCCGGGCAGTGGCGAGACCGGCGGCCGGGCGGTTTCGGGTTAGCGCGCTTCGGCGAGGCCCTCGCGGGCGAGCTCGTCAGCCCGTTCGTTCTCGGGGTGGCCGGCATGGCCCTTGATCCACTGCCAGTCGATGTCGTGTTTCTGCGTCAGCGTGTCGAGGCGCTGCCAGAGATCGACATTCTTGACCGGCTTCTTGCCGGCGGTCTTCCAGCCGCGCTTCTTCCAGCCGTGGATCCATTTGGTGATGCCGTCGCGCAGATAGACGCTGTCGGTGACCAGCTTCACCGTCTGGCCGGGACGCTTGAGCGCTTCGAGCGCCTGGATCGCCGCCATCATCTCCATGCGGTTATTGGTCGTGTCGCGCTCACCGCCCCTCAGCTCCTTGCGGTGGCCATTCCATTCCAGGATGGCGCCCCAGCCGCCGGGTCCCGGATTGCCGGAGCAGGCGCCGTCGGTGTGGATCACGATCAGGGTCATTCGGGATATTTTTCCGCCATGTCGGCCAGGCCGGCCCGGATCAGCTCTTCGAGCACGTCCAGATCGACATCGGCCAGCTTGTTGATGTTGAGGCAGGACTTGCCGGACTTGTGCTTGCCCAGACGGGCGAGGATGGCACTGTGATCGCTGTAGCCGGGCATGATGTAGACGGCCATGTTCGCCTTGCGCGGCGAGAAGCCGGTGCGCATGAAATCGCCTTCCCGGCCGCTGTCATAGCGATAATGATACTGTCCGAAGCCGATGATCGCCGGCCCCCACATTTTCGGTTCCTGGCCGGTGATGCGGGTCATCATCTCCAGCAGGGTTTCCGCATCGGCGCGGCGCACCGGATGCTCGATCGAGGCGATGAAATCTGCGGGCGAAACGCCGGTCAGCTGAGTCTTGTTCTGGCTCATGCGGACCTCAAAGAATTCGCCCGACGACCGGATCGAGATAGACGACGGCCGTCACGGCCACACTGGACATCACGAACGCCGTCAGAAAGGCGGGCCATCCAGCCCGGCTTCGAACCGTGGTGACCGTCAGCAGGGCCAGAAGTATCCCGATCACGGCGAGATGGACAGGGTAAAGGCCCAGACCCAGCATTTCGCCGATCCGCGCCTCGTCATTGGGATTGACCAGGATCGAGATGGCAAATGCGAGAATGCGCATAAAGGTCGCGGTGAAGACCAGGGCAAAACCGAGAAGCGGAAATCGCCGTGCCAGGGAGAGCCCGATCAGGGCCTGGACCAGGGTCACGACCGGCCCGGCACCGGTTATCGTGATTTGCGCCCAGAAACCGGGGTCCGCCTGCGGGTCCACGGGGCCGGCCTTGTTGAGCTGGAGATACATGTCCAGGCCCCAGAGCCGGCCGCCGACCCAGTGTCCGGCCTCGTGGATCAGGAAGCCCAGAACGCCCGCGAGCGCGACCAGACCGGCCAGCCGGCCCAGTCGGGGCACCGTCATGCGCGCGGCGGCCGCCACGGCTAGGCGACCGCGCGCGGCAGTTTGAAGACCACATCTTCCTTGGTCACGCTGACATGCTCGACGGTCACGTCATAGCGCTCGCGGAAGGCCTCGATCAGACCTTGCACAAGGTCCTCGGGTGCTGAAGCGCCGGCCGTGATGCCGACGCTGGCAATCCCGGCCAGCGCATCCCAGTCGACATCGGCCGCGCAGGAGACCAGTTCGGCCCGCGGCGCACCGGCGCGTTTGGCGACCTCGACGAGGCGAACGGAGTTGGACGAGTTGGGCGCACCGATCACGAAGACGATATCCGAACGCGAGGCGACCGCCTTCACGGCGTTCTGGCGGTTGGTGGTGGCGTAGCAGATGTCTTCCTTGTGCGGCGCCTTCATCTGCGGGAAGCGCGCCTGCAGCACCTCGACGATCGCGGAGGTGTCGTCCACCGACAGTGTCGTCTGGGTGACAAAGGCGAGTTTTGCGGCGTCGCGCGGGGTGAAGCTCCGGGCGTCCTCGACGGTTTCCACCAGGGTGATGGCGCCGTCGGGCAACTGGCCCATCGTGCCGACGACTTCGGGGTGGCCGGCATGGCCGATCAGCACGATTTCGTCGCCATTGGTGAAGTGGCGTTGGGCCTCGACATGGACCTTGGAGACGAGCGGGCAGGTGGCATCGACATAGATCATTTCGCGCCGCTGCGCTTCTGCCGGCACGCGCTTGGGCACGCCATGGGCGGAAAACACGACCGGCCGGTCATCCGGACACTGGTCCAGCTCCTCCACAAAGACGGCGCCCATGGCTTCCAGGCGTTCGACGACATGCCGGTTATGCACGATCTCGTGGCGCACATAGACAGGCGCGCCGAAGCGCTCGAGGGCGCGTTCGACGATCTGGATCGCCCGGTCCACACCGGCGCAGAAACCGCGCGGAGCGGTCAAGAGAAGGGTGAGTGGCGGTCGGGGCGCGCTCATCGGCTCGCAATCTCCTTCAGCGATGCCGTTGCGGAAGCCGCATGTGCATCGTATGACCGTCCTAACAAAGTGCCCGGCCGCTATCCAGTGGCGGGGTCCGTTTCCAGGACAGGTAGTGCACAATGTATTTCACTCGGGCGTTCTCCAGTCACGTGCGGTCCATCGCCGCCCTCGCTGTCACAGCAGGCCTGCTGAGCGGCTGCCAGTCGGTGTCCGATGCCCTCTCGTCGCCGGAGCCGAATGCCGGCCCGTGCCCGTCGGCCCTGTCGCTTTATGAAGCCCAGCGCCTGGTCGAGCTGGAAGGCGGCGAAGTGGCCTACGAGAATGTCGGCTTTACCGGCGAGATTCTCGCCGTGCGCTCGCTGTGCAGCTATTACGGCGAACGTCCGATCCTGGCGAATCTCGAGATCGATATGGGCTTTGGCCGCGGTCCCGCCGCACGCGGCGATGCGCGCACTTATGAGTATTTCGTCGCCATTACCCGCCGTGACTACGACGTGATCCACAAGGAAGTCTTCCCGATCCGTGTCGAGTTCGACGCCGGTGAGGACCGCGTCTACCTGACCGAGGAGATCGACGCGATCTCCATCCCGCGGGCAGACGAGGGTACGTCGGGCGTGAACTTCGAGATCATCGTCGGCTTCGAGCTGACCCCGGAACAGATCGCCTTCAACCGCTCCGGTCAGCGCTTCCGCGTGGCAGCCGGCCAGGACTAGAAACATGCCTTCTATTGCCGAACAGCTCAGCGGTGTGCTGGGCGACGCGTTTGCTTCCCTCGAGCTTCCGCGGGAGCTGGGCCGTGTCACCCCGTCCAAGCAGAATCCGGAACGCTTTCCCTTCCAGTGCAATGGCGCCATGCCGGCGGCCAAGCAGGCGGGCAAGCCGCCGCGCGAGATCGCCCAGGCCGTGCTGGACCGGATTTCCGGAGATGCGCTGATCGAGAAGGCCGAGATCGCCGGACCGGGCTTCATCAACCTCCTGCCGGCCGCCACGGCGATCAATGCCCGCGCGGCCGAGATCGCGTCGGACGAGCGGGCTGGCGCGCCCAAAGTGTCCGAACCGCGCAAGGTCATGATCGATTTCGGCGGTCCGAATGTGGCCAAGCCGATGCATGTCGGCCATCTGCGCTCTTCTGTGCTGGGAGACAGCCTGCAGCGTCTGTTCCGCTTCCGCGGCGACACGGTGATTTCCGACATCCACCTCGGCGACTGGGGCCTGCAGATGGGCCACCTGATCACCGAGCTGGAAGAAGAACAGCCCGATCTTCCCTATTTCGACGCCGCGATCACGGACGGCTACCCGTCCGAACCGCCGGTCGATATCGAGGATCTGGCGCGGCTTTATCCGCAGGCCTCCAAAAAGGCCAAGGAAGATGCCGAACGGCTGGCGAAATCCCGCCGCGCCACGGCCGAGCTGCAGGCGGGCCGGGCCGGCTATCGCGCCCTGCTGCGCCACTTCATCGACGTTTCCGTTGCAGCGCTGAAGAAGGATTTCGGCGATCTGGGTGTCCATTTCGACCTGTGGAAGGGCGAAAGCGACGTCAATGATCTGATCGACGGGCTGGTGGCCGACTTCAAGGCACGCGGCGTGGCCGAGGAAAGCGAGGGCGCCTGGGTCGTCCGGGTCGCCCGCGACGGCGACAAGAAAGAGCTGGCGCCGCTGATTCTGGTGACGTCGGAAGGCTCCTCGCTCTACGGCACCACCGATCTTGCCACCATACTGGATCGCAAGCAGTCGGTCGGCCCCGACCTGACGCTCTATGTGGTCGATCTGGCGCAATCGGACCATTTCGAACAGGTCTTCCGCGCCGCCGACAAGGCCGGCCTGGCACCGGAAGGATCGCTGGAGCACGTCAAGTTCGGCACGGTCAACGGCACTGACGGCAAGCGTCTGCGTACGCGCGACGGCGGGACATTCCGCCTGGCCGATCTGATCGCCAGCGCCATCGAACGCGCCGATGAACGCCTCAAGGAAGCCGGGCTCGCCGCCGATGTCGGTGCGGAAGAGCATGGCCGTGTGGCGCGCATGGTGGGCCTGGCCGCGATCAAGTTCGCCGACCTGCAGAACTATCGCACGACCAACTATGTCTTCGACCTGGATCGTTTCACCAGTTTCGAGGGTAAGACCGGTCCCTACCTGCTCTATGCCGCGGTGCGGGTGAAATCGCTGATGCGCCGGGCGGCCGAGGCGGGGGTCGAGCCGGGGCCGATTTCGGCCGAGGCGGCCGAGGAGCGCGATCTCGTTCTGGCGCTGGACGCCTTCGGCGCGGCGCTGGAACAGGCGTGCGAGAACCGGGCGCCCAACGCGATCTGCGACCACGCTTTCACGCTGGCCCAGGCCTTCTCGAAATTCTATTCGGCCTGCCCGATCCTGTCGGCAGAGACTGAAGCCGTGAAGCGTTCGCGTCTGGCGCTGGCCGAAGCCACGCTGAAACAGCTGGAGCTGTGTCTCGGCCTGCTCGGCCTGGAAGCGCCGGAACGGATGTAGCGCTCTCCCCCGAACAGGGGAGGTTGCCCGCGCGGCAATCGGTTAGGGTGGTGAAAACCAGGAGTTTTCACATGATCCTGACCGTCCTAGCCGCGCTTCTCGTGGCGTCTGAACTTTCGACCTTCTCCGGCGATCCGGCGGATCACTCTACCTGGATGCAGCATGCCTGCCGAATCCAGCAGGTCGACCGCAGCGGCGGTGTGCCCGAGGATCACGACGCGTTCTGTTCCTGCCTTGACGGATATCTGCAGGAAAATGCGACCCCGCAGGTCTACCGCCTCTTCGCACTCGGCTCCCAGGGCGCCATCCAGGACCGCTCCGTGCTGCCCGACTGGGAGGCGGCCCGCGATGCGTCGGCTGCTGAAGCGGGGGCGCTTCCTGCTGAGGAGCAGGCTGGCCTGATGGGGCTTCTGCAGGGCGGCCTGGGTACCTGTGTGAGCTATTCCTATCAGGGCGATTGACCGGGCGCGGATTAATCGCCCTGGCAAGGCGCAGACAGCTTGAGCTCAGCCTCCTCCTTGCCGCTTGAAGGCGCCGGAACGGATGTAGACGCCGGTGTTATTGCGCAGCGGTTTCCAGTTCGGCGATACGGGTCCGGGCATTCTCGCACCAGCTACATCCGCCGTCGTCCGGCGCGAGCGCCAGCGATGTGCGGAAGGCCGCCAGCGCCGCCTCGGTATTGCCCAGTGCGAATTGTCCCTCACCGAGGCTGTCGTACAAATTTCCATCGCCCGGGAAGAGCGTGGTGTTCAATTCGAACAGGGCGACAGCCCAGTCTCCGCGTTCTTCACTCAGCAGATGAAAGCCGACCCGGTTGAGAATGCGGCGGTCGCTGAGCGCGCGGCTGGTCATCATTTCCAGGTGCGCGGGCAGTTCGGTGACCCGTTCAACGGGCTGGCTCTGACTGAACTGGTTGATCAGCGTATAGGGCGAGGCGTGAACCGGGGTGGCCTCGTAGGCCGGGTCTACCAGCATGCGACGCACCACCGCGCCCATGCGATCCACGGCGGGGCGGCTTTCATTGGTCCAGTGCATGATCAGAATGTCGTCTGCCGGATAGCGGCGGATCGTGGCATTGAAGAGCCCGTTCGAGCCGGCGTGATTGACGGGCATTCCCTCGGATCCGGTTTCCACGATCCAGCCATAGCCATAATGGTCCGGGTCTCCTTCTTCCCACCGGACGTGCGGCGCATGCATCTGTGCGGTGGACTCCGCTGACAGAATAGTGCCGTCCTGCAGCGCGCGATGCCATTTGCCCATGTCGACAAGCGTTGTGTAGAGGCCGCCATTGCCCAACATGTGCCAGGAGACTTCCTCGTCCCGCCAGCGATCGATGAAGCTGCCGATATCCGCCTGTTCGGGGTCCAGGAAGCCATGGAAATACATGTGCGCCAGGTCCTCATCATCCCAGTCGCGCAGGCGGTAACCGGTCTGGTCCATGCCGGCCGGGTCCAGCACAGCCTCGATCAGGAAATGTTCGTAGTCCATGCCGCTGACGTCCTCGATGATCGCGGCGAGAACGGTGTAGCCGGCATTGCTGTATTCCAGTGATGTGCCCGGTTCACGGCTCAGCGGACTGGCGAACAGCGCGGCAAAGAAATCCTCGCGCGACTTGTAGGGGCTGTGATCGCTGCCTTCATAACCGCCGGTATGGTCCGACAGGCCGGACGTGTGAGTCAGCAGCTGGTGGATGGTGATGCCGGTCTTGTCGGCAGGCAGATCGGCAAAATACTGATCCAGTGTGTCGGATACGCTCAGCTGGCCGCGCTCCTGGAGCACGAGTATGGCCGCCGCGGTGAACTGCTTGGTCAGCGAGCCCATGTCGAACACGCTTTCAGGCGTTGCCGGATATTGGGCGCCACGATTGGCCAGTCCGTATCCGGTCGAAATGAGGGTTTCATCACCGATCGTGACCAACAGGCCGCCGGCCGAACCAACCGCCGCTGCCGTGGCGATATAATCCGTGATGCGTTGCTGTGTGTCCTCGTTGATCGTAACGATCTGGGCGAATGCGGACGTGGAAATGAGTGACGTGGCCGCCAGAAGACTGGCAGCGAAAATCTTGAAAGGCATGAATATATCCCGAGCTAGTTCGTGGTTGGGATGCGGGCTGGGTGCGATTCGGATGCAATCGGGGTTCAGCGGGCTGCAGTCGCCGCACCCTGTCTGGGGGCGCAGTGTTCTCCCCATCCAGTACCGGCCTGTCCCTGTCCTGTTACGGCGGGTTACGCCCCACGAATTAACCGCCTTGTGACATTGACTCTTCGCCATGGATTCATAGAGTCCGCCGCAATCGCGAAACCCGTGTGAAATCGGGGGCGGCGGGACCAAACTCCCCGCGGGAGAGACCGGCGAATAAGCCGGCGCCGAAGGCGCAACCGCCCCGGAAACGCTCAGGCCGAAGGACCGCGGGAGAGATAAACGCTGGAAAGTGGATGGGGTTCGCCTTCATCCCACCGACGGAGCAAGCGACTTCCGCCGTGATCGGACGGCATGAGGAAGGTCGCGGAATCTCTCAGGTTATCGGGACAGCGGGGGCGAAGGCTTGCAGGCACACGGGCTTGCAGGATCGCCCCCATGCAAGGACCCGATCGATGACCGGCACGCTTTTCAAGACACCCCTTCACGCGCTCCATGTCGAGCTGGGCGGCAAGATGGTGCCGTTCGCCGGCTATGACATGCCCGTCCAGTATCCGCTCGGGATCATGGGCGAGCACAAGCACACGCGCGAAAAGGCCGGCCTGTTCGACGTCTCTCATATGGGCCAGGCCCGCTACATCGGCGACGAGGCGGCGCTGGAAGCACTGCTGACGGCGGACCTGTCGGCGATCAGCGCCGGCGAACAGAAATACACCCTGCTGTTGAACGAGACTGGCGGTATCCGCGACGACCTGATGGTGTCGCGTCCGGACGGGGAGGGGATTTTCCTCGTCGTGAACGCAGCCACCAAGGACAATGATTTCGCGCTCATCGAGAACGCGACGAAGGGCAAGGGTACGCTGACCCGCATCGAGGACCGCGCGCTGCTGGCGCTGCAGGGCCCGGCGGCGAAGGATGTGATGGAGCGCCTGTGCCCGGACGCCTGCAAGATGGTGTTCATGCAGTGCGGTGCCTTCACGCTGGACGGTGCGCAGGTGCTGATCTCCCGGTCCGGCTATACCGGCGAGGACGGGTTCGAGATCTCCATTCCCGAAGACGATGCCGAGCGGATCGCCCGCCTGCTGCTCGACCAGCCGGAAGTCGAGGCGATCGGTCTGGGCGCTCGCGACTCGCTGCGCCTGGAAGCCGGGCTTTGCCTCTATGGCCATGACATGGACGAGACCCGCACACCGGTTGAAGCCTCGCTGATCTGGGCGCTGTCGAAGACGCGGCGCGAGCGCGGGGATTTCCCGGGCGCCGACGTGATCGCGGCGCAGATCGATGCGAAGACCTGCCAGAAGCGGATCGGCCTCACCCTGACCGGCGCCCCGGCGCGTGAGGGTGCCGAGATCGCGTCCAAGGACGGCACGGTGATCGGCATCGTCACATCGGGCGGCTTCGGCCCGACCGTGAACGGTCCGGTCGCCATGGGCTATATCGACCGCGACTTCATGCAGCCCGGCACCGAGGTCGACATCCTCGTGCGCGGCAAGCCGCGGGCTGCGAAAGTGGTGAAAATGCCGTTCGTGACGGCGAATTTCTATCGGGGCTGATGCTTTGGGCCGGGCAACCGGACGGGCAGCTGCCAGGCGTTATTCAGGCTTTTATTCTGGGGCAGGAGACAATCATGACCACCCGCTATACCGAAGACCATGAGTGGATTTCCCTTAACGGCGACATCGCCACGATCGGCATCACGGCCTATGCGGCCGGCCAGCTGGGCGACGTGGTTTTCGTGGAACTGCCGGATGTCGGCAAATCCCTGAAGAAGGGCGACGAGTTTGCCGTTGTCGAATCCGTCAAGGCGGCCTCCGAGGTCTATGCTCCCGTGGATGGCGATATCGTCGAGATCAATGATGCGCTGGAGAACGAGCCGGCGAAGGTCAATGAAGACCCGGCTGGCGACGGCTGGTTCGTGAAGATCAAGGTGTCCGACACGTCCCAGCTCGACGGGCTGATGGACGAGGCTGCCTACAAGGATCACACGGCCTAGGAGGCCTTGATGGCGCAGACACCCAGGCAGAGAATTCTGGCCATTGCGAGCATGCTCGCGCTTGCGGCGGTGCTTGGCAAGAACGGGCTCGAGCCAGATGCAAGCCGGTGGACGATCTTCTTCTCAGGCATGATGTCTGGAGGTGCGCTGGCGCATGCCGGGCTGGCCGTCGCGGCGATTTTCTCCTCTGATCGCGGCGGGGAGATCGCGTCGGCATTGTTGCGCCTGGAACAGAAGGTGCTGCCCTTTGTTCTGGGCGGCATCGCTGCGGGCACGGTGCTGCTGCTCGGGTTCTGGTCGCTTCGGGCCGGCTGGACGGGCTGGCTGTTGTTCGGCGCCATTCTGATCCTCGTCTGTACGACTGTTTTTGGACTGGGCGGCCACCGGCCCCTGATCAACTGGTTCCACGCTGTTCGCAGGAAAACCTGATGCGTTACCTCCCCCATACCGACAATGATCGAAAGGCGATGCTCGAGGCCATCGGCGTCGCTTCCATCGACGATCTGTTCCAGGACGTGCCCGAAGCGGCGCGGCTGGACGGGCTGATCAACCTGCCGACCCGGCAGGGCGAGCTGCAGGTCGAACGGGCGCTTGGCGCCATGGCATCGAAGAATATATCGGCCGGTCAGGCGCCCTTCTTTGTGGGGGGCGGCGCCTACAAGCACCATATTCCGGCGACCGTGGATCACCTGATCCAGCGCTCCGAATTCCTGACGGCCTATACGCCGTACCAGCCGGAAATCTCCCAGGGCACGCTGCAGACCCTGTTTGAATTCCAGACCCAGGTTGCACTCCTGACCGGCATGGATGTGGCCAATGCCTCCATGTATGATGGCTCCACGGCCTGTGCCGAGGCGGTGATGATGGCCGCCCGCGTGACCCGCCGGAACAAGGCCGTGATGGCCGGCGGCGTGCATCCGCACTATGTCGAAGCGTCCAAGACGCTGGCGAAATACTCCGACGTGAAGATCTCGATCACCGATCCGGACGTCGCCGACCTGTCCGCCGTGATGGCAGCCATCGACGAGGAGACCGCCTGTGTCGTCGTCCAGACGCCGGACGTGTTCGGCCGCCTGCACGATCTGCGGGCCCTGTCCGAAGCCGCCCACGAAAAGGGTGCGCTGGTGATCGCCGCCTTCACCGAATGCGTCTCGCTGGGTCTCGTCGAGAGCCCGGGCGCCATGGGTGCCGACATCGCCGTGGGCGAGGGCCAGTCGATCGGTGTCGGCCTGAATTTCGGCGGACCCTATGTCGGCCTGTTCGCCTGCAAGGACGATCGCCGCTTCATCCGTCAGATGCCGGGCCGCCTGGCCGGCGAGACGGTCGATGCCGATGGCCGCCGCGGCTATGTGCTCACCCTGTCGACGCGCGAACAGCATATCCGCCGCGACAAGGCGACGTCGAATATCTGCACCAATTCCGGCCTGTGCTCGCTGGCCTGGACGATCCACATGACCCTGCTGGGCGAGCGCGGCATAACCCGCCTGGCCCGTCTCAATCACGAGATGGCCTGCGCCCTGGCCGACCGCCTCTCGGCGATCGAGGGCGTGGAACTGGTCACCGACACCTTCTTCAACGAATTCACCCTGCGCCTGCCCAAACCGGCGGCGCAGGTGGTCGACGATCTGGCCAGGATCGGCGTGCTCGGCGGCGTTCCTGCCAGCCGGCTCTATCCCGGCAAGTTCGAGGACCTGCTGATCGTGGCGGCCACGGAAACCAATACGGATGGCGATCTCGTCGCCTTCGAAAAAGCGCTGCGCGGAGTGCTGTAAGATGGGCATGAACACGCAAGGCCGTCCCACCCGCATGGCCGAGAACATCCAGACCGGCGGCTATGCCGACACCGTTTCGGGCAGCCGCGGTCTCGACCAGGCCGAACCGCTGATCTTCGAGCGCGGCAATCTGGAGCATTGCGGCGTCGATCTGCCGGAGCCCAAGGGCACCGCATCCCGTCTGGGCGGTCTGGAGCGCCAGGGCCAGATCGGCCTGCCGGGCCTCGCCGAGCCGGAAACCATGCGCCATTATGTGCGTCTGTCGCGGAAGAATTACGCCATCGATCTGGGCCTCTACCCGCTCGGCTCGTGCACGATGAAGCACAATCCGCGGCTCAACGAGAAGATCGCCCGCCTGCCGGGCTTTGCCGATGTGCACCCGCTGCAGCCGGCCTCGACGGTGCAGGGCGCCTATGAGCTGATGGGCGAGCTGGCCCACTGGCTGATGACGCTGACCAATATGCCCGCCGTGGCACTGTCGCCCAAGGCCGGCGCCCATGGCGAGTTCTGCGGCATGATGGCGATCCGGGCCAAGCTGGATGCCGACGGCCAGACCCATCGCCGCCGCGTGCTGGTGCCGGAAAGTGCCCACGGCACCAATCCGGCCACGGCCGTGCAGTGCGGTTTCGTGTGCGACGAAATCCCCGCCGACAAGACCGGCCGGGTCGACATGGAGGCCTTCAAGGCCAAGCTGGGCGACGATGTCGCCGGCATCATGCTGACCAACCCCAATACCTGTGGCCTGTTCGAGCGGGATATCCGCGAGATCGCCGACCTGATCCACGAGGCGGGCGGCTATTTCTACTGCGACGGCGCGAATTTCAACGCCATTGTCGGCCGGGTGCGCCCGGGCGATCTCGGCGTCGATGCGATGCACATCAACCTGCACAAGACCTTCTCCACACCGCACGGCGGTGGCGGTCCCGGTTCGGGCCCGACCGTGCTGTCGGACGCGCTCGCGGCTTTCGCGCCGGTGCCCTACGTCGTCAAGGACGGCGAGACCTGGAAAATGGTCGAGCACGCTGCCGAAGCCGAGGGCGAGCCCTTCGGCCGGATGGCGGCTTTCCACGGCCAGATGGGCATGTTCACCCGCGCGCTCACCTACATGATGAGCCATGGCTCTGACGGTCTGAAGCGCGTTGCCGAGGATGCGGTGCTCAACGCCAACTACATCCTCGCCCGGCTTAAACATGTGATGACGCCGGCCTTCGAGGGCAGCTGCATGCACGAAGCCCTGTTCGACGACCGCTTCCTCAAGGATACGGGCGTCTCCACGCTCGACTTCGCCAAGGCGATGATCGACGAGGGCTATCACCCGATGACCATGTATTTCCCGCTGGTCGTCCATGGTGCGATGCTGATCGAGCCGACCGAGACCGAATCGAAGGGCGGGCTCGACCGTTTCGTCGACGTGCTTGAGGCGCTGGCTATGGCCGCGAAGTCGGGCGAGAGCGAGCGCTTCCTGGCGGCTCCGGTTCACGCCCCGACCAAGCGTCTGGACGAGACCCGTGCGGCCCGCCAGCCGGTGCTGCGCTGGACGCCGGACAGCGGCGAGGCGGCAGCGGCTGAATAAGGGCTTCCCCTGCGTAGCGGGGGAAGTGCCGAGCGCAGTGAGGCGATGGGGGAGAGTCTGCGCGCTTCGCGCTCTGCGGCGCTTTCGCGCCGCCCCCTCAGCCGGCTTCGCCGACAGCTCCCCCGCAAGCGGGGCGAGCCCTTTGAGCGGGACCGCCTGTCCGGACTGCGAAAAATTCAGGGCGCCCCCGCTGACATCCGGCGGGGGCGTTACTATTTTATGCCTGCAGTTTCGCTCCAGACGGGCCCGCCCGCGAGTGTGCGCTGCAACACGCGGCAAGATACCAAGCCGCCAAGGAAATGCCGCCCCGGTGTGAGAACCGGTGCGCAGATGCAACAACCCGCTGCTGACTCCGGGCCGCTGCCTGAATTTCGGCTTTTTTGTCTCGCATTGGGGTCATGTTTACGCGTTTAGTGTTGTCTGTCCCGATGGGTGCCTCTCCCTCACGCGGCACCCCAGAACGGGACGGGTTGGAAGATGGTCACGGCGATGAATGAATCCCTCAATGGATGGGCCCAGCGGAATGCCTTCGGTGCGATTGTCGTGCTGATCATCCGCACTGTCTGCGTCGCCGTCGGGCTGGCGCTGATCGCGCTCGCCGTGCCGATCGGCTTCCTGACGCCCTTCATCCCGATCGGTCTGCCGATGGGTCTGCTCGGCCTGGTGCTGGTGGCAGCCGCGTCGAAGACGCTGCACACCTATATCACCAACACGCTGCGCCGCTTCCCCTGGGTGTGGAAGCGCGTCCGCTTCGCCTTCGGCGAGAAGGAGCCGGCGGAGTAGATCCGCCGCGCCTCATTCGAATTCCTGTCTGAAACCATTGTGCGCCCGGCGCGAGAGATCGTGCGGGACGCCGGCTTCCTCGGCATAGCGGTCCCACTGCGCCGCCGCCTGCAGGATGTCGTCCAGCATGGCCCGGAGCTGCGCTGGCTTGAAATCGGCATAGCGGCCGAACGCGATGAGATCTGCGAGGGTGAAACCGTCGGTCTTGCCGGCCAGCGACATCTGGTGCTCTGAGGTCCAGGCCCCGCCGGGATTATAGGCATAGACGACGTCGAAGGCCGGGGCGAGCGACCAGTTGCCGGCCTTGTCCATCAGGAAGGCGATATTCTTTACATGGTCGTCCTGATTGCGGATGACGATGTTGAGAAGTGCCCGGCGCACCATCTGCTCCATCGCTGAGCGGTCCAGGCCGAGCAGGCGCAGGGTCTCGATGGCCTGCTCATAGGCATAGGCGCGCGGCTGGTTGTAGTCGAAATGGCGCATCGCCCCGAGCGACTGCATGTGCAGCTTGCCGCCGCCCGGCGTGCGGTCGAAGCGCCGCGTCATGAAGTGCGCCCGGCCGCCTTCCTCGTGCAACCGGCACTCGGTCATCTCCACCCCGGCCTCCACAGCCAGGCGGTAGCAGGCATATTCCAGCCGGCCATAGCCCTGGGGATCGGCGATCTCCTTGTCGGCATTGCCGCTGACCCCGTCGAACTTCAACAGCCAGTGTTCGAAACCGTCCGGCAGATCGAGCTGGCCGGAGCGGAATTCCCCGCTTTCCGGATTCCAGGCCAGAACCGCCTTGGCGCGGGCACCGCCGGCCGAGGTGCCGACGCGCAGGATGTCTTCCATCACCCGGTGATCATCGCCGCCGGTCAGCTGCCCTTTGACCTCCAGGCGGCTGCGCGTCATCCGGTCGGCCAGTTCGACCAGCGCGTCGATATCGAGCGGGCGGCTACGGCCGGGCGGGGCGGCACCTGAGGGTTCGAATTCCAGCGCTCCCATGCCGCGGCGGCCGGTATAGCAAAGCCGTTCGACCGGATCGAAATCCCGCGGTGCGCGGCCCTGTTCAGCGAGCCAGCGATCGATCAGCAGATTGCCGAACTTGTCCGGCAGACTGTCGGCCAGCAGGCCGGGCAGGCCCTTGAAGGTGTCACGGGGCAGGGCGGGGAATTCAAACACGCCCGTGCGCAGCGGCATGGTCAGTGGCGCGACCTCAATGCCCGAACGCGTGAAGGCAGGTTCGTATTCGAACGTGCCGATCTGCCGCCGGTCGTCCCACAGCACGGCACCGATCCGGCGGCCCCACAGGATGACATCGGCGCGAGTCATGCTCCGTCTGCCTCGTCGCCCCAGGTCCAGGGCGTATCGGGCTCTTCGGCCCGGTGCCGCACTCGCTGCCGCGGCGGTTGTGCGCCGCTTCTTGCGTCCAGCGGACTGGCCGTGGCGTCGGGAATGACATCCAGCAGACGATGATCGATCTCGAGCGCGCGGAGCAGGCGGGCAAATGTGTCCAGCGTGCCGTTTCCGTCGGTCTCCAGCCGGCGCAGCGTGCGCGCGGAGATGCCGGCCTTGCCGGCAAGCTCTTCCTGTTTCATCTGCCGCGAGATGCGATAGGCTTCCATCCTGCGGCCCAGCTGTTCCAGCAGATGGGCGAGGGGGGCGGTATCGGTATCGTCATTCTTACCGGACATAATTGTCCTCTAATGCTGACTGAAAGTGATAAGCGGACGAATATGTCCTTTTATCACTTTTTGTCAATGATCGGACGAAATTTTCCGGTTAAATGCACTTCTCGGGTTTATAGGACAAAATTGTCTGCTTCTGTGCGCCGAGACAAGAAAAAGCCCGCGGGAGACCCGCGGGCTTTTCAATCTCGAAATCCAGAGAGAGCCTAGTTCAGCTGTTCGCCAACGGCCTTGATGTCGGCATCGACGATCTTGTTGAGATCGGTCTTCTTCAGCTTGGTCTTGAGGATTTCCTCGGCTGCGCTGGCAGCCAGCTCGGCGGCCGCAGCCTTCACTTCGGCTGCCGCGTGGGCCTCGGCCTGGGCGATACGCTGCTCGGCGAGCGCCGTGCGGCGTTCCAGGCGCTCGGTCATTTCCTTGCGCGCTTCCGCCTTCAGCGTTTTCGCCTCGGTCTTGGCCTGGGCGACGATGGCTTCGGCTTCGGCCTCGGCTTCGCGCTGCTTGCGCTGATAGGAGGCCAGCATTTCCTGGGCTTCCTCACGCAGGCGCTTGGCTTCTTCCAACTCCGACTTGATCGCGTCGGCGCGGTCGTCCAGCGTCTTGGCGATGGTCTTGTGGACGCCGAAATAGCCCAGAACCGCGAAGAAGGCGATGAAGGCCAGGAAAGCGTAGAAGGTCGGGTCGGCCGGCTGGGCCGCGAACCATTCACCTGAGAACAGGGCCGGACCGTGGCTGGCGGCCGCGCCGTGAGCGGCGTCTTCAGCGAACAGGGTCATCTTATGCCTCCTTCGCCTTGATCAGGCCGTCCACCGTCTTGCCAGCATCGGCTTCGGTGATCTCGACACCTGCCAGCACCTCGACAGCGGCCGCCGTGGCGGTCGCCGCAATACCGCGGACTTCAGCGAACGCCTTGTCCTTGGCCTTGCGGATGGCGGCCTCGGAGGCGTCCTGCTTGGAGGCCAGCTCGGCTTCCACTTCAGCCGTCTCCTTGGCGATCTCGGCATCGAGCGCCTTGCGCGTATCGGCCGCGATCACGTGCGCCTTGGCACGCGCTTCAGCCAGCGCCTTCTCATAGGCTTCACCCGCAGCTTCGGCATCGGCCTTGGCCTGGGCAGCAGCATCGAGATCGTCGGCGATACGGTCGCGACGGTCTTCGATCGTCGTCTTGATCTTCGGCAGGATAAAGCGATCAAGCGCGACGTAGAGAATCACGAAGAAGATCGCCAGCCAGAAGAGCTGGGACGCGAAATAGGTCGGGTCGAACGGCGGGAACACAGCTTCCGCAGCGCCGTGCGCTGCTTCGGCCGCGTGCTGTGCGACGTCAGAATGCGGTGCATGCGTCATGGGACGCGGGCTCCCTTGGAAAGGTGGAGCGAAAACGGGAGCGGCCGGATCCGGATGAGCCGGCCGCCTCCGGTATGATTTAGGCCACGAACAGCAGGATCAGCGCGACCAGCAGGGAGAAGATGCCCAGCGCTTCCGTCACGGCGAAGCCGAAGATCAGGTTGCCGAACTGCGACTGAGCCGCAGACGGGTTGCGCATGGCACCCTGCAGGAAGGAACCAAAGATGTTGCCCACGCCGACAGCAGCACCCAGCATGCCGAGGCAAGCGAGACCGGCGCCGATGTATTTGCCCATTTCTTCCATTTGAAAACTCCTTCGAGGATATGTCTGGCAGTTGGTTGGGTTGGACTGTGACGTCTGCGGTCTAGTGACCCGGGTGCAGAGCGTCGGAAAGGTAAATGCAGGTCAGAATGGCGAACACGTAAGCCTGCAGGAAGGCGACCAGGAATTCCAGCGCCGTCAGGCCCAGCGTCATCGCGAACGGTGCGATGCCGAGGACATAGCCGCCCACGCCGAGACCGGCGCCAAGCATCACGATGAAGCCCGCGAAGACCTTCAGCAGGATGTGGCCGGCCAGCATGTTGGCGAACAGACGCACCGAGTGGCTGATCGGACGCGAGATAAAGGAGATCACCTCGATCAGCGACACGAAGGGCAGGATGTAGGCCGGAACGCCGGACGGCACGAACAGCTTCAGGAATTTCGGGCCGTTCTTGAACACGCCATAGATAATGACGGTCAGCCAGACCAGCATCGCCAGCGCTACCGTCACGATCAGGTGGCTGGTGATGGTAAAGGAGTGCAGGCCCGGTCCCGGGAAGTACGGGAACATGCCCAGCATGTTGGCGACCAGGATAAAGATGAAGAGCGTGAAGACGAACGGGAAGAAGCGCAGCGCGTCCGGACCGGCGGTCGAGCGCAGCATGTCCGCCACAAAACCGTAAATGATCTCGGCCACAGACTGGGCGCGGTTCGGCACCAGGGCGCGGCTCGACATCGCCAGCGTGAAGAGCAGAACGGTCAGGACCGTCGTCAGCATCATGAAGAAGCTGGAATTGGTGAAGGCCAGATTCAGGCCGAAAGCTTCGAACGGAACCAGCTCGTGAACTTCGAACTGCTTGATCGGGTTGGTGTCTGCCACGCCCGGCCTCTCTTCAATCGCTATTGCGGCCAGGGCCGCGATTCTTCCGGCAGAGCCCGGTGCGCCTAGCGCTCCTGCGACTCCGAACTGATTTCCTGCGCAGCCCTTACGACATTCAGCGTACCGGCTGCAAACCCTAACATCGTTCCGGCAATCAGGCCCCAGGGCGAAATGCCGGCGAAATGGTCCAGAGCAAAGCCCAGACCTCCGCCGACCAGCACCCCGCCAAAGAATTCCGAGCCATAGCGCATCCCCAGCTGCCAGGCAGATCGCTGGGCGTTATCCGGTTTCGGTCTGTACTTCTCGCGCCGCGCGTCGATGCGCTGCTGCAGGGAGTCCAGATCGGCTTTGGATGGGTCGCGCGGGCTTTCGTCTTTGCGTGACATGACTGACCGGTCTGCCAACGGAAGAACAGCCCCCCGCAGGCGCGCGCACACTATCCACGGCCCCCCGGCAAGTCAAGCAAGGGTGCAGGCGATTTAACCTGCTGAAATAAAAAGATAAAACACCTATTCGGCGGCGATGAGTTGTTCCGCGCCCACCAGGTCGACCGAGACGAGCTGGGAAACGCCGCGCTCGGCCATGGTGACGCCGTAGAGCCGGTCCATGCGCGACATGGTCAGGGCATTGTGGGTGATCACGAGGAACCGTGTCTCGGTCAGCCGGCGCATCTCGGCCAGCATGCGGCAATAGCGGTCGACATTGGCATCATCGAGCGGCGCATCGACCTCGTCGAGCACGCAGACCGGCGCCGGATTGGACAGGAAGACCGCAAAGATCAGCGCCGACGCGGTCAGCGCCTGCTCGCCGCCCGACATCAGTGACATGTTTTCCATCTTCTTGCCCGGCGGGCAGGCCATGATTTCCAGGCCGGCTTCCAGCGGGTCGTCGCTCTCGGTCAGCCGCAGCTCGGCATGGCCGCCCTCGAACAGGGTGGAGAAGAGATTGCGGAAATGCCCGTCGACAATATCGAAGGCTTCCAGCAGGCGCGCGCGGCCCTCGCGGGACAGCTCGTCCACCGCCTTGCGCAGGCGGGCGATCGCCTCGATCAGATCATCCCGCTCGCGCGTCATCTCTTCCATGCGCGTGGCGAGTTCCTCGGCTTCCTCGTCGGCGCGCAGATTGACGGCGCCCAGCCGCTCGCGGCCCTGGCGAGCCTCGTCCAGACGGCGCTCCAGCTCGGCCGGGGTCAGCTCGGAAATCTCGTCCTCATCGACCCGTTTGGACAGCGTGCCCGGTGCCTCGCCGGTCGCGTCCTGCAGGCGCTCCGTCGTCTCGTTCAACCGTTCCTTGGCCCCGCTGAGACGGGCCTCGGCGGCGGCGCGGCCTTCGCGTGCCGCGGATGCGGCGGCCTCGGCCTGACGGGCGGCACTGTCGGCTTCCTTCACCTGGCCTTCGGTGGTGGATGCGGCTTCACGGGCTTCTTCCGCGGTGCGCTCGGCGGCCTGGACCTTGCCGGTCAGGGCGAGGATCTTTTCCTGCAGCACTTCGGGCTTTGTCCGCGCCTCGTCGAGCGCCTTGCTGGCCTCTGCCGACTGGCTTGCGATATCGGCGATACGGGCTTCGGCCGCCTTGCAGCGCTCGGCCCAGGCATCATGATCACGCTTGAAGCCCATGCGGCGCTGACGGCGCAGCTCACCTTCGCGGCGCACCCCCTCCAGCCGGGCCCTGGCATCGGCAGCCGCCTGGCGCGCCTCGTCAGCGGCTTCGCGGGCTGCGTCCAGCGCCTCGGTATCGCCATCGCTGGCTTCGGCTTCTTCCAGAAGGGCCTGCGCGGCCTCGCGGCCGGACTGGGTCTCGGCCTGTTCGGCGGTCAGCCGTTCGATCCGTTCCTTGAGCGCTGTGGCCCGGGCGGCATCCTGGGCACTCTTTTCGCGCAGGGACGAGACCCGGGCGAGGGCATCGCGCGCCGCCCGGTCGGCCGGACCGATTGCGGCGCGGGCCGATTGTTCGCCGGCACGGGCGGTTTCCGCGGCGGTGCGTGCGGCGGCCTCGGCCGTGCGGGCTGATTCGTGCGCTTCGGCCGTCTCCTCCAGCTCGGTGCGGACGGCATCCAGGCGATTGCGGTTCTCCAGACGCGCAACGGCGGCGGAAGGCGCGTCGGCTCTTGCGACCAGCCCGTCCCAGCGCCACAGATCGCCATCGCGCGTGACCAGGCGCTGGCCCGGCTTCAGTTTCGCAGCCGCCTCGGCGGCCTTTTCCGGCTTGATCACACCGATCGCGTCCAGCCGCGCCTTTAGTGCTTTGGGCGCCTCGACGTGGTCGGATAGGGGCACGCAGCCGCCGGGCAGCATCTCGGCCTTCACACCGGCTTCCGACCAGTGACGCGATGCCGACGGATCGAGCGAGGCTTCCAGATCGTCGCCCAGTGCGGCCGCCAGCGCCTGCTCATAGCCCGGCCGGGCGCGCACGGCGTCCAGCGCTGGCGAGACGGTTTCCTGCATCGAGGCAGCGAGCAGGCGTTCCAGAGCCTGCGCCTCCCGTTCCAGCCCGTCGCGGGCGGACGCCATCTCGCGCCAGGTTTCGGCAGCAGTCTCCAGCGCAGCATCGGCTGTTTGGCGCTCGGCCTCGGCACTCTCCAGCCGGGCACGCGCCTCGGTGAGGGCGATCTCGGCCTGTTCGGCATCGATTTGCGCGGTCTCAAGCTCGTGCAGGGCGGGTGAGGCTTCCAGCCGTTCGCGCTCGTCATTCGCACCGTGGATTTCGCGCGCGATTTGTTCCAGCCGCGTCTCGAACCGGCCCAGATCACGGCGCGCTGTCTCGATGGCGGCCCGCTTGTCGGCGGCTTCGCGGGCGCGTTCGTCCAGTTCGGCCTCGGCGGCCAGGCGCTGTTCTTCCGTCGCCTCTGCGGCCGACCGGGCCGCGTCCAGGTTGGCGCTCTCGCGCTCGATTTCAGCGTCGAGGCCGGCGATGGCCTTCGCGGCCTCGTCGCGGCTGGCCTGGGCATCCTCGACAATCTGCCGCTCGCGGCCGGTGGCCGAGGCGAGTTCCTCCAGCCGCGCCTCCAGGCGTTCGATGGTGCGCTCGATCTCGGCGGCATCGCGCTCGAGCAGATCGCGTTCGCGCTCCAGACGGCGCAGGGCCGCTGCCGCTTCGGCCTCAGCTTGGCGCGCCGGCTCGCGGGCCGCTGCCAGGATTTCCGCCTGGGTACGGGCTTCAGCCGCGGCGCGCGTCGCGGTCTCGGCAGCGTCGCGCTTGTCGGCCAGTTCCGCTTCGGCGGTGTCGACGGCGGTCGCCGCCTCGCGCCAGCGATTGAGCCAGACAGCGGCTTCCAGGGCGCGGATCGACGCAGACAGCTGGCGATAACGCGAGGCCTGGCGGGCTTGGCGTTGCAGCGAGCCGTGGCGGGAAGAAATGTCGTCGATCACCTCCTGCAGCCGGTCGAGATTGGCTTCGGCGCCTTTCAGCCGCAGCTCGGCCTCGTGGCGGCGCGCGCGCAGGCCGGACACGCCGGCCGCCTCTTCCAGGATGCGGCGGCGGTTCTGCGGCTTGGCGGCAATGAGTTCGGAGATCTGGCCCTGGCGCACGAGGGCGGGCGAATTGGCGCCGGTGCCCGCATCCATGAAGAGGAGCTGGACGTCCTTGGCGCGCACTTCCTCGCCATTGATCTTGTAGGCCGAACCGGCCCCGCGCGTGATGCGGCGGGTGATCTCGAGGCTGTCGGCATCGTTGAAGCGCGCCGGGGCGAGCTTGTCCTCATTGTCGACGGTCAGCACGACTTCGGCATGGTTGCGCGAGGGCCGGGCGTCGGTGCCGGAAAAGATCACGTCTTCCATGCCATCGCCGCGCAGCGACTTGGCCGAGGTCGCGCCCATCACCCAGCGCAGGGCTTCAAGCAGGTTGGATTTACCGCAACCGTTGGGTCCGATCACGCCTGTAAGGCCCGGATCGATCCGCAAGTCGGTGGGATCGACGAAGGATTTGAATCCGGCCAGCCTCAGCTGTGTGAACTTCACCCGACCTCCATTGCGCCGCCTGCCCACTCTTGTAGCGGAGGATTGCGGCGCTTTCCTGCTGCGATTCTAGTTTTGCGAATCGGACTCGTTCAGGAAGTGAAGGATGATTCGGCGGAAAGAGTCTTCGTTCAAGTGGCCGGGAACCCTTTCCCCATTAAGAATAAGGGGTTCGTCGCCATAGTAGAAGAGCGGGCCGGCGCCGCGATTGGTAGCGATGAGCACGTCACCGCCGATCAGGAAGGCCGGCGTGCCGGGAATCTCGTACTCGACCGATTGCTGGGCCGCCGCGTTGAGAGCCTCATTCATGGCCGGGTCCTGCAGGCAGCCCATGAGCTGTTCCGGTGTCAGGCCGACGGCACCGCCGATCCGGTTATAGACCCCCAGGACATCGCCGCCGGCGCGCGCCGTTTCGAACAGGCTCTGCTGTTCGGCGAACAGCAGGTCGACGGCATCGAAGAAACGATCTTCCGGTGCGCATTCGGCAAGAATGGTGCTGGCCGCAGCAAGCTGCACCGGATTGGTCAGCATGGGACGATAGACCCAGCGCACCTGTCCGGTATCGACGAACTCCTCCTTCACCATCGGCCACACAGTGTTCTGGAAATGGGCGCAGTGCGGGCAGGCAAAGGAGGCGTATTCCACGATCACCAGCGGCGCATCGGGATCGCCCAGGGCATGGTCGTCCGCGGTCTCGGCCTGGCCGGGGTGCTGGCCCAGTGCCGCCGGAACGGCGAGCAGAAGCAGGGCCAGTGCGCCGGCGATGCGGTTGAGAAACCCGGTCATTCGGCGGTCTCGCCGGCTTGCGCCAGAAGGTGGTCGATCAGGCGGGTGAAGGTTTCCGCATCGGCCAGGCCCGGCAGAGGCTCGCCGTCGATCATCACCTGCTCGCCGTCGAGGAAATAGGTGTATTCCGTCGCACCCGGCGCGCGGCGCGCTTCCAGCATGCGGCCGTTGAAGATGAAGCGCGGCGTACCGTCCACACCGTCAGCAATCGCACGGTCGTGCGCGGCGACGATGGACTGGTTGATCTCCTCATTGTTGAGGCAGGCGATGAAGTCCTGCTCGCTAAGCCCCATCGACCGCGCGATGGCGAGATACTGGCCGCGGGCGCTGCCCTGGGTCTGGGCGGCCTGGAAGATCGCGCGCTGTTGCTGGAACAACAGGTTGACCATGTCGAAATAACGCTCTTCCGGCACGCAATGGGCGAGCGAGAAGCCGGCGATGGCGAATTGCGGCGAGCCGGTGATCATCTCGCGCAGCACATAACGCATGCGGCCGGTTTCGATGTAGTTTTCCTCGATCGTCGGGAAGACTTCCTCGTGGAAGGCCGCGCAGTGCGGACAGGCGACCGAGGAATACTCGATCATCGTCAAGGCCGCGTCGGCATTGCCCATGCCGCGATCGCTGGCGCGCTCATAGCGGGACTGGCCCTCGCCGGGCGCGTCGCCGCCACCGCAGGCACCCAGAACAAGGCTCGCCGTCAGGGCGGCTGCGGAAAACACACGTCGTGTCAGGTTCATCGAAGGGCTCTCCCCGAGAAATTGCCAGTTGCCGGCACGGCCCCGTCCCGTGCGGTCTCGCCGCAGCTTAACCGCTCAGGCGGGGCTGTTGCCACCACCTCGCTCAGATTTGATCAGCGCTTTTTGCGATCAGCCGCCGGCGGACTGCGCCAGAAGATGGTCGATCAGGCGCGCAAACGTCTCCCCGTCCTGGCGGGCGGGCAGCGGTTCGCCATCGATCACCACCTGTTCGCCGCCGAGGAAATAGGTCGGCTGGGATGCCCCCGGCGCGGTGCGTGCCTCCAGAAGCTCGCCATTGAAGGCGAAATTCGGTGTCAGGCTGACGCCGCTGGCCATCGCGGCCTCGTGCGAGGCGACAATGGCGCTATTGATGTCCGTATCGTTGAGGCAGGCGTCGAACTGCGCTTCGCTCAGCCCCATCGAGCGGGCGATCGTCACATAGCGGGCACGGACATTGCCGCCGCTGCGGGCGGTGTCGAAGATCGCCTGCTGCTGTTCGAACAGCACGTCGATCGTGTCGAAATAGCGTTCTTCGGGAACACAATGCGCCAGCGAAAAGCCGGCGACGGCGAATTGCGGCGGACCGTTCAGCATCTCGTGCAGCACCACGCGCATCTGGCCGGCTTCGATATAGGGCTCCAGTGCCGGATACACTTCGTCGTGGAAGCGGGCGCAATGGACGCAGGCGACCGAGGAATACTCCGTCATCGTCACCGGCGCATCCGCTGCACCGAGACTGCGGCCGGTTTCGGCCACCGTGCCGCCGCCCGGATTGTCCGAAGAATTGCCGCAGGCGGCCAGCGCCGTGGCGGCCGCCAGGGCCGTGGCGGTGAAAAAGCGTCGTGTCAGTGTCATGTGTCCCCCGGGAAACGCCTGGATGCTACGGCTCGTCCCGGCGGTGAATCGCGCGGGAAAACCGGTCGAGCGCCGACAATAGCCGCGCTTCCGGCGTTGTCGCCTCTGTCTCGCCGGTGTGTGATGAAGATTGCAGCTTTTTCACGCCGGCCGCGGGCGCGTCGGCGGGCTTGCTCGCCTGTCCCTGCACGATGCGCAGGCGGGTCGGGGCCCGGTCGCCGGAATGGGTGCGGATCCGCTCGAGAATCCGGCGGCTCTCTGCCTGCAGGATGGCCCCCGCGGGGCCGCGCGCCTCGATCACCAGCGTACTGATACCGCCGCTGCGCTGGACGGTTTTCGGCGTGCTCCAGTCGGCCAGGCGCTTGCCGACGATTTCCGGCCAGTGTTCGCGCAATTGCTCAACCCCGATGCCGAACTGCCGGGTCAGCGGCTTCAGCACCCGTTCGGCGGCCCGCCCGGCGGAGGGCGCGGGCTGGATGGCCCGCCGGCCGCGGCGGCTGCCGATATAGGCGCTGGCTGCGGCTTCCAGTGTTGACGAGGGCGGTTTGCGCTTCATGCTGCGCACTCTCGCTGCGAAGCGGCCTGCCTGCAAGTCCAGCCTGCAAACCCGGAAGGTTTCGATGAGCGCATCCCTTTCCCCGCGTCAGGATATCGCCCGCCTGCGGGCGGCATTGCTGGACTGGTATGACCGGGAAGGCCGGACGCTGCCCTGGCGGATCCGTCCGGAGGACCGCGCGGCCGGCCGCGTCGCCGATCCCTATGCGATCTGGCTGTCGGAAATCATGCTGCAGCAGACCACGGTGCCGCACGCCACGCCCTACTGGTTCCGCTTTCTCGACCTCTGGCCGCGCGTGGAAGATCTGGCGGCCGCAGCGCGCGAGGATGTGATGCGGGAATGGGCGGGCCTGGGTTATTACGCCCGGGCGCGAAACCTCCATGCCTGCGCCATCCACGTCGCCGAGGGACTGGGCGGCGTGTTCCCCGGCACGCTGGACGGGCTGAAAGCCCTGCCCGGGGTGGGCGAGTACACGGCGAATGCCATTCTGGCCGCCGCTTTCGACCATCCGGCCAGCGTGGTCGACGGCAATGTCGAACGTGTGATCACGCGGCTCCATCGGGTCCAGACACCGCTGCCCAAGGCCAAGCCGGAAATACGCCGCCTGGCCGCAGCCATCGCCTCGCCGGACCGGCCGGGCGACTATGCCCAGGCCATCATGGATCTCGGCGCCACCGTCTGTACACCCCGCACGCCGGACTGTGCCGCCTGTCCCTGGGCCTTCGCCTGTGCGACCCGCGCGGAAGGCGACATGACGCGCTATCCGCTGAAGGAAAAGAAAAAGCCCAAACCGGTGCGCCTCGGTACGGCCTGGCTGGTCAGGGGCGAGCAGGGACTCTGGCTGCGCCGGCGGCCCGACAAGGGCCTGCTCGGCGGCATGGTCGAAGTGCCCTCGACGTCCTGGGCGGAGGGGCCGCCGGTTGAAGCGCCGCCTTTCGAGGCCGACTGGGTCTCGCGCGGCGAAGTGCGCCACGTCTTCACCCATTTCGAACTCCGGCTCGACGTGCGCGAAAGCGCTCCCGCCCCGGACTGGCAACCGGAAGACGGCTACTGGGCCGCCGAAGACCAGCTCGACAACCAGGCCCTGCCCAGCGTCATGCGCAAGGTGGTCAAGCTGAGGCGATAAGACGAGCGCCGACCGGGGGGCTGAAGTGGCGACCATCCCCCAAACATCCCGCCTTCTCCCGGCCGGACGCCCGGCGAAGGCCGGGCGGAGTGCCGGGATCTACGGGAAACGCATCGCTTGAAATGACCTTCGGTCGGTCCCGGATCTGCGGCCTGCCTGCGCAGGCCTCCGTCCGGGAAAAATAAGGCGGTTGGAAGAGAGAGTGAGAGTGCCGCACCAAGCACCGTCACCCTGACACCCGCTTTCGCGGGCGCAGGCTTCAGTCAGGGCCCAGTTCATAGGGCGCGGTGGCCGCGAGCTCGCACTTATCCCGCACATCGCCGCCGCTCGGACTGAGCCCGCCTCGCCCAAATCTCCCTTTACGATCTGGGTCCTGACTTTCGTCAGGATGACGGTTTGTGGGGCGGATATCGGAAACTTATCCCCGCCCGCTCAACTGCGCGTATGCTCGCAGACGGTTTCCGGGATGGGAGGCATGAGCTCAGTCCCTTGTGCCCGGGAGCGAGCGGAGCCTGTCCGCGCTGCGGTGTGACACCCGTGGTTCCGGCAGGGCCTCCCCGACGGGTCCGACGGCACTAAACGCCCGACCGGAGTACCTGTGGGGATTGGAAACGGGGCGGAGACGGTCCGGGAAAACTCCGCGTGCGGGATGCCGGACGGTGTCACCCACACTCACATATGCGCACCCGATGCCCGACGGCATCCCGCACCCCTCTCATCGCTCCAGGGTTCTGCCCGTGGAGGGTTTCGTGCTGACACGCCTTTCCTCCCCATTCCATGGGGAGGTGGATCGCCGCAAGGCGGCGAGACGGAGGGGCGCCGCGTAGCGGCGATGTGTTTGAGACACGCTCCACCACCCTCCGGCGCTCACGCGCCGGCCCCTTCGACCCGCGGCTGACGCCGCGGCCCACTTCCCCACGAGGTGGGGAAGAAAGAGCGCTACCGCTTTCCCCGGACTTGTCCGGGGTCTGGCGGCGTTTCAGATGCAGGCTCAGCCGGGCCCCGGCACAAGGCCGGGGGAAGTGGAGCGGACCGGGAAAAGGAGCGCTGTGGCGGGAACTCAGCTGTCCAGGGTGGCGCGGACTTCGGCGCGCAGGATGTCGATCGGGGCGAGGCCCTGCTTGGTGCGGACGTGCCAATAGGTCCAGCCATTGCAGGACGGGGCGCTTTGCAGCTGGGCGCCGACCTGGTGGATGGAACCGGCGCGGTCGCCGGCGATCAGCGTGCCGTCGGCCCGCACACGCGCCGAATGGCGGCCCTTGGGACAGTAGAGCGTGTCGCCGGGCTTCACGAGACCGCGCTCGACCAGGGCGCCGAACGGGATACGCGGCTGGGCGCGTTTGGACTGTGTGACGTTCAGCGCTTCGGTCGAGGCCGGCGTGATGGCGGCCAGGCGGGCACGGGCGACGTCCAGATAGTCCGGATCGCGCTCGATGCCGATGAAGTGGCGGCCGAGGCGCTTGGCGGCGGCACCGGTCGTGCCGGTGCCGAAGAAGGGGTCGAGCACGACATCGCCGGGATTGGTGGTCGACAGCAGGACCCGGTGCAGCAGGGCTTCGGGCTTTTGCGTCGGGTGCGCCTTCTTGCCGTCCGCGCCTTTCAGGCGTTCGCCGCCCGAACAGATCGGCAGCGTCCAGTCCGAGCGCATCTGCACGCCGTCATTCAGGGCCTTCATGGCGGCATAGTTGAAGGTCGGGCGGGCCTCCTTCGACTTGGCGGCCCAGATCAGGGTCTCGTGCGCATTGGTGAAGCGCGTGCCCTTGAAGTTCGGCATCGGGTTGGACTTGCGCCAGATGATGTCGTTGAGCACCCAGAAGCCGGCATCCTGGAGAATGCCGCCGACGCGGAAGATGTTGTGATAGCTGCCGATCACCCAGATCGCGCCGTTCGGCTTGAGCACGCGGCGCGCTTCTTCCATCCAGCCCCAGGTGAACAGGTCGTACTCGTCGAACCCGCCGATCTGGTCCCAGTCATTATCGACTGCGGAGACCTTGGAATTGTCAGGGCGGTGAAGGTCGCCGCCGAGCTGGAGATTGTAGGGCGGGTCGGCGAACACCAGGTCGACGCTCGCATCGGGAAGCGACTTCATCACTTCCACGCATTCTCCCTCGAGAATCTGGTCGATCCGGGACTCTGCCATGACACGCCACTCCACTCGTTCTTGCGAGGGGAAGTTTTCCCGCGTCTATGGCTAACGGGCCGTTAAGCATCAATCAAGTTTTCCACAGTCGGGCGCATCTGGGGATAACTCGGCGATTCGCAGGGCTTCGCGTACCGGCGCATAACTTGTTCTGTGGATCGGACAGGGGCCAAGGGCCATCAGGGCCTCGCGGTGGGCCTTGCTGGGATAGCCCTTGTGGCCTTCGAACCCGTAGCCGGCAAAGCGCCGGGCGGCTTCTTCCATCAGGGCATCGCGCAGCGTTTTCGCGATGATCGACGCCGCGCCGATCGCCGGTTCACGGGCATCGCCCTTCACGATTGCCTCGGCCGGGCAGGGCAGGCCTTCGGGCACGCGATTGCCGTCGATCAGCACACGCTCGGGCCGCACGGGCAGTCGGGCGACAGCGCGGGCCATCGCCGTCATCGTGGCGTGAAGGATGTTCAGCCGGTCGATCTCGGCCGGCTCGGCAATGCCGATGCCCACCCAGGCCTTCTCGCGGATCTCGCGGGCCAGCGCCTCGCGACGCCGCGCCGTCAACGTTTTGGAATCGCCCAGTCCGGCGATCGGCCGGGCGGGGTCGAGGATGACGGCGGCGGTCACAACCGGCCCCGCAAGCGGCCCCCGGCCGGCCTCGTCAACGCCGGCGACGCGCATATCTGCAGCGTGCTCCACAGCGTTAAGGCAATCCTTGTCTTTTGCTGAGAGGGTCATGGCCAAGCAGATCCTTCGAGGCGCCGAGTGTATCGCGTTTTCTATTGCGTGACGGTCGAACACGACCTTCGGCTCGTCGCGGTTGCCGCCCTTTTGTGCGCCTTGTCGGCCTTTGCGGCCGTCGGGATGGCGCGCCGCGGGCAGTCGGCACCGGACGACCGGCAGTCCTTGTGGCTGATCGTGACCGGATTCGTCACGGGCGTCGGCATCTGGGGCACACACTTCGTCTCCATGCTGGCCTATGAAGCGCCGGTGCCGGTCGAGTACGGCCTGTTCGGCACGGTCGGCTCGCTCCTGCTCGCCATCTTCGTGACCAGTTGCGGCTGGACCTATGCCGTGCGCATGCCGCAGGCCTATGGCGCGCCGCTGGGCGGGGCTGTCGTCGGCGCCGGGATCGCGACCATGCACTTCATGGGCATCGACGCGATGAATGTCGGTGCAAACATCGTCTGGGACGCACCGCTGGTACTGGCTTCCATCGGGGCGGGCATGCTGTTTGCGGCGTCGAGCGCAACGGTTCTGGTCCGCGTGCGCAGCCTGGCAGGGCTGGCCGGCGCGGGTGCACTGCTCGTCCTGGGCGTGGTGAGCCTGCACTTCACGGCCATGACGGCGATGCAGCTGGTGCCGTCCGTTCCCGGCGTGCTCTACGACGCTGCGGTCTCTTCCAAACTGCTGGCCATTACCGTGGCGCTGGCTGTGGTCTTCGTGATCAGTGTCGGCCTGGCCGCAGCGGCGCTGGATGTCATCCTCGGTGCGCGCCGCCAGGCCGAGGCCCTGCGTCTGCAGGCGCTGGCCGATGCGACCTTCGAAGGGATTGCCGTCGTCCGCGAGGGCCTGGTGCGCGAGGTCAACGAGCCGCTGTGTGAAATGCTCAGCCTGCGGCGTGCCGATCTGATCGACATGCCGGTCAGCAAGCTGGCGCTCGACAAGGCGGCGATCTCAGCCCTGGCGGATATCGATGACACGCGGCCGGTGACCTGCCGTCTGCGCGGCCGCAATGGCGGGGGGCTGACGGTGCAGGTGCGGGCCCGCAAGATCGATTTCAGCGGCGAGGCGTCGGACGTGCTGGTTTTCAGGGATGTCTCCGCAGAGGAGCGGGTGCGGGCACGGATGACCCATCTGGCCCACCACGACACCCTGACGGGGCTGCCCAACCGGTTGCGTTTCCGCGAAGCCCTCGACGACGCCATCGAGGAGGCCTGGCAGAACGACACCATGGTCGCAGTGGTGATTTTCGATCTCGACCGGTTCAAGGAAGTCAATGACGTCCATGGCCATGCGACCGGGGACGCGCTGCTGAAAATGGTCGCCGAACGCATGCTCGATACGCTGCCGGACAAGGCGATCCCGGCGCGCCTGAGCGGCGATGAATTTGCTGTCCTGCTGCCGGATGTGTCCGGGCATGACGAGGTGCTGGGTACCGCACAGCGCGTGGTCGACCACATCGGCGTGCCGGTGGTCATCGACCAGTTGACTCTGAATGTCAGTGCGTCCGGCGGGGCGACGGTTTTCCCGCTCGATGGCGAGGATCCGGACCGGCTGATGAACCAGGCGGATCTGGCCCTCTATCACGCCAAGGGGCAGGGCCGGAACCAGGTGCGCGGCTTCGATCCCCAGCTTGGCCGGATGCTGCAGGAACGCCGCCTGCTGGAAGCCGACCTGGCCATGGCGATCGAGGACGAACTCCTGGAGCTTCATTTCCAGCCGCAGGTGCGGCTCGGCGATGGCGCTATCGTCGGCTATGAGGCGCTGGCGCGCTGGAATGACGAGAAGCGGGGCTATGTCTCGCCTGCGGAATTCGTGCAGATCGCCGAGGAGACCGGCCAGATCCTGAAAATGGGTGAGTGGGTGATCCGGGCGGCTTGCCGGGAGGCGGTCAACTGGCCCGAAGAACGCCGCGTCGCCGTCAATGTCAGCCCGGCGCAGTTCCGTCAGGGCAATCTCGTGCTCAGTGTCCAGCAGGCGCTGCGGGCCTCCGGTCTCGAACCGGGGCGCCTGGTGGTCGAGATCACAGAGGGTGTTCTCATCGACGACGAGGCCCGGGCGCTGGAAGTGATGCGGGCGCTGAAGGATCTCGGCGTGCGTCTGGCGATCGACGATTTCGGGACGGGCTATTCCTCGCTCGCCTATCTTCGCACTTTCCCCTTCGACAAGATCAAGATCGACCGCTCCTTCATCACAGGAATCGAGGATGATCGCGAAGCACAGATCATCGTCCAGGCGACGATCGATCTGGCACGGGCGCTGGGCATCAGCGTCGTGGTGGAAGGCGTCGAGACGTTCGGCGAACTCGCCGCGCTGGGCTGCCAGCCCGACCTTGTCCTGCAGGGCTTCCTGGTCTCGCGTCCGGTTTCACGCGGGCATGTGCCCGGTTTCGACAGCTTCTCGGCCGAACAGCGCCAGGCCATTGCCGACCAGGTCAATGGCGGCAGCGGCGACCTGCTGCGCGATCGCGCCTGATCTAGCGCGGCACTTTCTCAGCCTTGCGCGTCGGACCGCCGCGCATCACACGGTACCAGAACAGGATTGCGCCGATCGGTACGCCGAGCTCCAGTATGACAGGCTCGACCGGGGAGGCGTCGACAAAACTGGCGCCGAAGAAGGCGATTTCCAAAAACCGGAAGTAGACGCCGGCTTCCGATGAGGAAATGCCGGGTGCTACCAGATACCAGGCCTCGCTGGTCCAGTTGAAGCCGAACACCGGGAAGCCGGCGATGATGAAGAGCGGCCACAGGATACGCCGCTTGATCCGCCGGAAGCGGAAGGTTGCAATCAGCGTGATTACAATAAAGACGAAATTTGCCAGTACGGCTGCCAGGGAAGCCAGGCGGACCGGCGTCATCGTCCCGTCCGTGAAGGAAATGCCCGGGTTGGGCTGGAACGCATAGGCGTTGACGTGATGCAACGCCCAGGGCTGTTCGCCGGTTCGGGTAAAGGTCAGATCGATCCTCACATGCTCGGCTCCGGTCCGCGTGATGTAGACGAGCGATTGGTTGTCGAGTGACTGGCCCCCGACAACCTGCGAACGCGAGCGATGGGCGCCTGCCAGTTCCGGCGTATCGAGCCATTCACCGGCCGGCATCCCGGCGAGGAACGCGTCAAGCCTGCCCCGGAATTCCTCCGTGTCTGCCCAGTCCCCGAAATGCGTGATCAGGGCTTCGGCATCCCGACCTTCCATGGCCTCGAGCACGCTCGTGCGCGTCTCGCGCAGGTCTTCGGCGACGAAGTTTTCATACAGATCCGACTTGCGGCAGCTGGCCAGACCAGCTGCCAGTACGAGCACCAGGCACACGAACAGGCGCATTCCATATCCCCCAGACTTGGACGAACAAGGAGCGTGTTTTGCGGCTTGTTTGCAAGCTTTGGTTTTCGTCAGGCTCAGAAAAGACTTGGTTGACCGGCTGAGCCGAGAGGGCGTTCGAATTTGGAAAAGTCGAGTTCGGTGCGCGGTGCGGTCAGGCGGTATCGGCGTATGGCAGCGCGCACGCGGTTGACGATCAGCTCGGCGAGCGGGCCCTGGCCGCGGCCGCGCGTGCCCCATTGCGGATCGTAGTCACGCCCGCCGCGCATCTGGCGGATCAGCGACATGACGCGTCCGGCCGCATCGGGCCGGGCCGTCTGCAGCCATTCGCGGAACAGGTCCTTGATCTCGAGCGGCAGGCGCAGCAGCACGTAGGAGGCGTTCACCGCGCCGGCCTCGGCGCCGGCCTTGAAGACCGCCTCGATCTCGTTGTCGTTGAGGGCGGGAATAATCGGCGCCATCATCAGCGTGACCGGCAGGCCGGCCTCCGACAGACCCCGGATGGCGTCGAGCCGGCGATGCGGCGCTGCCGCACGCGGCTCCATGTCCCGGGCCAGACGCCGGTCCAGCGTGGTGACTGAAATCGCGCCCTTGGCGAGGCCGGCGGCGGCCATCGGGCCGAGAATGTCCAGATCGCGCAGGACAAGCGCCGACTTGGTGATGAAGCTGACCGGGTGCCGGTAGCGGGCGAAGACTTTCAGGATTTCCCGCGTGTGCTGCAGGCGGCGCTCGACCGGCTGCCAGGCGTCGGTATTGGCACCGATCACGATCGGTTTGGGCCGATAGCCCGGCCGGTTGAAGAAGGCCTCCAGCAAGGCCGGCCCGTCGGGTTTGGCGAAGATCACGCTTTCGAAGTCGAGGCCCGGTGAATAGCCCCAATAGGCATGGCTGGGCCGGGCATAGCAGTAGATGCAACCATGCTCGCAGCCGCGATAGGGGTTGATCGACTGGTCGAAGGAGATGTCGGGTGAGCTGTTGGTCGCGACGATGGACCGTGACGCATCCTTCAGGATGGTCGTTCCAAGGCGCGGCGCCGGCGCATCCGCCTCGGTCCATCCGTCATCGAAGGCTTCGCGGGCAAAGGCCTCGTACCGGCCCGATGCGTTAGACCGAGCGCCCCGGCCCCGGACGCCGGCCCCCGGGGCGGTGGGGGATCCGGCAGAGGGGGCCGCCTGAGGGGCGTTTAGGGCGTAGCCACCTGGGCGCTCGGTCATGAGCGCACTATGACTCATAACGAGAACAAATCAAGAACAAATTTCGGGCCGAACCCGAAAAAAGTGGAAGGCGGGCCGGGTCAGCCCACCTTCCGCAGGTCAACCAGGAAGCTGGAGATATTGTCTCGCAGCGTGTTCAGGCTGCGTTCCTGGCGCAGGAGGATGTCGGTCGAGCTGATCACCGTTTCGACCGAGGCCTGGGTGGACTCGGTGGCGGAGTGAACCACACCGATGCCGCTGGAAACCTCGCCGGTCCCGGCGGCGGCCTCGTTGACATTGCGGGCGATCTCGCTGGTCGCGGCGCTTTGCTCGGTGACGGCGGCGGCGATGGCATTGCACGCCGTATTGATGTCCTCGATCGCCGAGGAGATCACGGAATTGGCCGACACCGCGCCGGTCATGGTGCGCTGCAGGTCCTGGATCTGGTGGCCGATATCGTCCGTCGCCTGGGCGGTCTGGCCCGCCAGCGTCTTTACTTCCTGGGCGACGATGGCAAAGCCCTTGCCGGCCTCGCCGGCCCGGGCCGCCTCGATGGTCGCGTTCAGTGCGAGCAGGTTGGTCTGGTCGGCGATGGCCTCGATCAGGCGAACGACATCGCCGATCTTGCCGGTCACACCGGTCAGGCCCTCGATCGTCGCATTCATCGCCCGCGACTTCTCGACAGCACCCGCGGCAAGGTCAGCCGAGCTGACCACCTGGCGATTGATCTCGGAGATCGAGGAGGTGAGCTCTTCTGCCGAAGCCGCGATGCTTTGCATGTTCGTGGATGCCTGTTCGGCGCCGGCCGCGGCGCTGGTGCAGCGCTCGGAGGCATCGCTGGAGCGGGCATAGAGCTGGTCTGCAGTCTCGCGCAGGGAGCCGATCGTGTCCGACACCTTGTCCATGACATCTGCCAGTTGCGCTTCCAGGCCACCGGCCAGTTCGATGAAACTCTCATGGCGGGATTTGATACCGAAGAGCGTCGTGTTCACGGCCTGCGCGGCATTGCGGAAGGAGCCGACCATGCCGGTTTCCGGGATCAGGCGGAAATGCTTGTTCTTGCGGACATACTCGACGCAGGTCTGGCTTTCGCGCAGATAGGCGTCGGTGCGGTCGATCAGAAGATTGATGGCCAGTTCCATCTCGGCGATCTCGGGGTCGTCGGACACGCCGATGATGCGTTTTTCGAAATCACCTTCGGCGACGGCGCGGACGATCTCTGCGGCGCGGCGGATGGCCTTGCGGTCCTTGGTCACAAACATCGCTCTTCCTCCTACCGGTAGCCGCGACGCTGGCCCTGGCCGAGCGTGCAGATGAATTCATCATATTCCAGGCCGAGATCGGCGAGGTGGCGGTTCAGCTTGTCCGTCGAAGCGGCGAGCCCCTGTTTGGCATTCTCGTGCCGGGCCTCCTCCTCGCGCAGCGCGGTATAGAGCGGGATCACCTCTTCATTGAGGATGCGCTCTTCCGGTTTGCGGCGGTTGGAGTGGTATCCGACAATCTCGCCGGCATCGTTGAAGCTCGGCGTGACGTGGGCATAGACCCAGTAGTGATCGCCGTTGGTGGCGCGATTGATCACATAGGCGAAAATCTCGTTTCCGCCCTGGATCGTCTCCCAGAACATCTTGAAGATGCAGCGCGGCATGTCCGGGTGCCGGATAAAACTGTGCGGCTGACCGAGCGACTGCTTCTCGGTGACGTTCGACAACTGCTGGAAGATGTCGTTGGCGTAGATAATACGGCCTTTCAGGTCCGTCTTCGTGACAATGACCTGGTCCTTGTCGAAGCGGCGCTCGACGCCGGTGAGTTGCGTGTCCCGGGGCATGAGGAAAGAGCCTTCCTGCTCAAGAGTACGGCCGGGCCCGGCAAGCCGGATTGGGGCCAGATTTCGCGGAAGACCGTCGCGCTTTTAGGGTTAATCAACGGTTGCAGATCGGAGGTCATAATAGTTTATTACAAGCGTGGGCGGCATCACAAATCCATCCCTTTTCACTTGTTTTTCAAATAATTGACGGGGCAGCACACGGAATGCGTGCTGCATCTAGCCCGCGAGCCGGCCTTCCAGGGCCAGCATGTCCTGCCACGCCAGACGCTTCTCGGGAGGGCGGCGGAGCAGGTAGGAGGGGTGGAAGACGGGCAGGACCGGAATGGTTCGGCCGGTCGGTTCGCCCGCCGCATCGCGCAGCGCATACTCGCCCCACTGGCCGCGCAGCCGGGTGATGCCGGTTGATGTCCGCATCAGGGACTGGGCGGAGATACCGCCGGCGACGACGAGAATATCCGGTGCCTTGAGAGCGATGTGCCGCTCGATGAAGGGCAGGCACATCGTGATCTCTTCCTGGGTCGGCGTGCGATTGCCGGGCGGCCGCCAGTTCAGGATGTTGGAAATATACAGATCGTCCGGCCCCAGACCGATCGATGCGAACATGCGGTCCAGCAATTGCCCGGACCGGCCGACAAAGGGCAGGCCCTGTTCGTCTTCTTCCTTGCCCGGCGCTTCTCCGACCACCATGATCCGCGCCTCGCGATTGCCGCGGGCGAAAACCGTGTTGCGGGCGGTGCGCTTGAGCGGGCAGCCCTCGAATTGCGCAATGGCGGCCTGCAGGGCATCCAGAGTTGAGGCGCCGGCCGCGAGTTCGCGTGCTGAAGGGCCATCATCGGATGCCTGGCCGTAGCCGGCTGCCCGCGCGGCTGCCGCGGTGGCGGTGCGCTGGGGCGCAGCCTGTTGCGTATCGCCGACGGTGGCGGGTGTTGTCGAGGGTGCCATCCGGCCATGCGCCGCGCCGGCCGCCGGCGCAGGCCGGGGCCTCTGGACCGGAGCATCAAGCTCGATCCCGGCTTCCTCCCACCACGCGATCAGGGCCTTGAGAGCCTTTTCGTCGTGCGGGTCGAGTGTGGCACCTGGGTTGGACATGGCTTACGCGTACGTCAACGTAATAACTTTGATCCGGACAGCCGGACACGCTAGATGGGTATTCGATCCTAAGGTATGACCGAAGGCCTGCAAGCGGGGCAGTGCTGAAACCGATGAGAAAAGAGTGGGAGCTGGAATGACCGACGCACCGATCGAACGCGAATCCATGGAATACGATGTGGTGATCGTCGGGGGTGGCCCCGCCGGTCTGTCAGCCGCGATCCGTCTGAAACAGCTCGCCGACGAAGCGGGGCAGGAGCTGTCGATCGCCGTGCTGGAAAAGGGTGCTGAGGTCGGTGCACACATCCTGTCCGGTGCGGTCGTCGATCCCAAGGCGCTTAACGAACTGATCCCCGACTGGGCCGAAAAAGGCGCGCCGCTCAACGATCCGGTGAAGACGGATATTTTCGAAGTGCTCGGTGCGGCCGGTTCGATCAGCCTGCCGACGGTCTTCTTCCCGCCGCTGATGAGCAATCATGGCTGCCACATCGTCTCGCTGGGCAATGTGTGCCGCTGGCTGGGCGAGCAAGCCGAGGCGCTGGGCGTGGAAATCTATCCCGGCTTCCCCGCTGCCGACGTGATCGAGGAAGATGGTGCCATCAAGGGCGTGGTGACCGGTGATTTCGGTCTGGCCCGCGATGGCAGTCACAAGGATGGCTACCAGCCCGGCATGGAGCTGCGCGGCAAGTACACGCTGATTGCCGAAGGCGCCCGCGGCTCGCTCGCCAAGAAGCTGATCGGCCGCTACGGCCTGTCCGAGGGCAAGGAGCCGCAGAAATTCGGCATCGGCCTGAAAGAGCTCTGGCGCGTGAAGCCGGAGAACCACAAGCCCGGCATGGTGAAGCACACGATGGGCTGGCCGCTCGACAATTCCACCGGCGGCGGCTCCTTCATGTATCACTATGGCGACAATCTGGTCTCGATCGGTTTTGTCGTTCACCTCAACTACAAGAACCCCTGGATCTCGCCCTTCGAGGAATTCCAGCGCCTGAAGACGCATCCGGCGATCCGCGATGTGTTGGAAGGCGGCGAGCGTATCTCCTATGGCGCCCGGGCGATCACCGAAGGCGGTTTCCAGTCGGTCCCGAAACTGGCCTTCCCGGGCGGTGCGCTGATCGGCTGTTCGGCGGGATTCGTGAACGTGCCGCGCATCAAGGGCAGCCACAACGCGATGAAGACCGGCATGCTGGCGGCAGAAAGCGTGTTTGCCGCCATCGGCGCCGGCCGCGCGCATGACGAGCTGGCGGAATACCAGACGGCCTACGAGAATTCCTGGGTCGCCAGGGACCTCAAGGCCGTGCGCAATGCCAAGCCGCTGTGGTCGAAATTCGGCACCACGATCGGTATCGCCCTGGGCGGGCTGGACATGTGGTGCAACACGCTGTTCGGCGGCTGGTCGCCCTTCGGCACGATGGGCCACGGCAAGACCGACGCCGAAAGCACCCAGCTGGCGGACAAGTTCCGCAAGATCGAATACCCCAAGCCGGACGGCAAGCTGACCTTTGATCGTCTGTCCTCGGTCTTCATTTCCAACACCAATCACGAGGAGGACCAGCCGGTTCACCTCAAGGTGGCCGATATGGATCTGCAGAAGGCATCCGAATGGGAGGTCTATGCCGGCCCCTCCGCGCGCTATTGCCCGGCGGCCGTGTATGAGTGGATCGAGGATGAGACGACCGGAGAACGGCGCTTCCAGATCAACGCCCAGAACTGCGTGCACTGCAAGACCTGCGACATCAAGGACCCCAACCAGAACATCAACTGGACCACGCCGGAAGGCGGCGGCGGTCCGATGTATGCGGGAATGTAATCCGGCTCACAGCCATCAGGCCTTGCGCGCCGGGCGGTGCGGAGCGAGCATGACGCCATGACAAGCATCCTGCGCGCCTGGCCCGCACTGCTCGCGGCAACGGCCCTGACATCCTGCGTGACCGTGCCGGCCGAGGAGGAAACCTCGGCCTATGGCGCCTTTCTGGCTGCCCGCTATGCCGGTGTGAACCGTGACGCGGCGGGAGCGGCGGACTATTATCTCGAGGCGCTCGACCGGTTGCCGGGCAATTCGGTGCTCGCCGACCGGGCCTTTATAACATCGGTCATCGCCGGCGATCTTGACCGGGCCTCGGCCCTGGCCGTTTCGGCAAGCGAGGCGGGCGATCCCAGCCGGCTGGCGACCCTGTTTCGCGCCTCCGACCGGATCTCGCGCCACGACTATCGCACGGCCCTGAGCGTTCTCGACGCGGCGCCGGACTATGGCCCCTACAATACCTTCTTCCAGGACATACTGCGCCACTGGGCGCTGATGGGCGCCGGCCGGGGCGACGAAGCCCTGACCGAGGTCGGCGACATGCAGGCGCCGGGCTTTCTGGCGTCGCATCTATGGCTGCACAAGGCGATGCTGTTCGAGGCCGCGGGCAATCCGGCGGCGGCCGAGGCGGCTTACCGTTCGGCGGTCTTCACCTCGACCTTCCGCCGCCTGTCGACGGAAATGTATGGCGGTTTCCTGATGCGCGAAGGGCGCCGCGCCGAGGCAGCGACCCTGTTCGAGACCTATCTGGAAGACGATCCGAACGAGGCCAGCATCCAGGCGCTCTACGAGACCGCCAGCCAGGGTCGTCGGGCTCCGCGCCGGCCGGACATTCCGGGACTGGCAGCCCGCGCCGTGCTGGGGCCGACGGCGGATCTGGCGGCCCAGGCCGACATGGACCTCACGATCATCTATATGCGCATGGTCCAGCGAATGGACCCGGACCTCGCGCCTTTGCACATCGTGCTGGCCGGCTCGCTCGACCGGATCGGCCTGCACGATCTCGCCCTGGCCGAATATGCCTCGGTTCCCGAGGGTCCGTTCCGCTTGGGTGCGCAGATCGACCGGATCGTGCTGATGGCGACGCTGGGCCGGATCGAGGCGGCCCATGCCGCTGCGCGCGATCTCGCCGAGCGGACGGGAGCCGCAGAGGCCATCCTGCTCTACGCCGACATGTCCCGGATCTCCGGTGAATGGGCAGCAGCGGTTGATCTCTATGGTCAGGCCATGACGCTCAACCGTGAACAGGGCTTGCCGGACGACTGGCGCTATCACTATTTCCGGGCGTCCTGCTATCTGATGCTGGACAACTGGGAAGCCGCCGAGGCCGAGTATCTTGCTGCGCTGGAGCTGGCCCCGGGCCAGTCCACCGTGCTCAACGATCTGGGCTATATGTGGATCGATCGTGGCGAGCGGGTCGACGAGGCCTTCGAGATGATCGCGCAGGCCGCCGACATGGCGCCGGAGAACGGCAATGTGATCGACAGCCTGGGCTGGGCCTACTACCAGCTGGGCCATTACGATCTGGCGGTGCAGGAGCTGGAGCGGGCGGCGGAACTCAATCCGGGCAGCGCGACGGCCAATTACCATCTCGGCGATGCCTACTGGCAGGTCGGCCGCCGGCTGGAAGCCGGCTTCCAGTGGCGCCGGGCCATCGATCTCGATCCCACGGACGAGCAGCGCGAGGGGCTGGAATACCGCCTCGAGCACGGTCAGCCGCCGGAACACACGCCTGTCTATGCCGCCAATGGCGACGCACCGGCCGATCCCGCCGAGGTGCCGGAGCCGTGAGCCCGGGCGAGGTCCGGGAATTCGCACCGGCGAAGGTCAACCTCACCCTCCGGGTCGGACGCGCGCGGACGGACGGCTATCACCCCCTCGACAGTCTTGTCGTGTTCGCCGACTGGGGCGACGAGGTCCGGGTCAATGACAGTCCCGCCTTCCTGCTGACCATGTCCGGTGAACCGTCGCGGCGGCTGGCCGGGGGGCACGACAATCTCGTCATGAAAGCGGCTGTGGCCCTGCAGCGCGCGGCGGGTCTTGATCGCGCGGCGCGCATTCATCTGCACAAGGCGATCCCGGTGGAAGCCGGGCTGGGCGGCGGCTCAGCGGATGCGGCAGCAACGCTGCGGGCGCTGAACCGGTTCTGGAAGCTGGACTGGCCGCTCGACCGGCTGGCCGAGCTGGGGCTTGGTCTGGGCGCGGATGTTCCGGCCTGTCTTTATTCCCGGCCGCTGCGCATGCGCGGGATCGGCGAATGGATCGAGATGGTCGAGATCGGGCCGGGCCTGCCGGCTGTCATCGTCAATCCTGGCGTGGCCGTTCCCACGGGACCGGTGTTTGTCGCCTTCGACAGCCGGGATCCCAGACCGCTTGCGGACGGGCCCTGGTATCAGGGCGATCTGGCCGGTTGGCTGGCCGGCGAGGCCAATGATCTGGAAGCTGTCGCGATCGGCCGGGAAGGTGTGATCGGCGATACGCTGGAATGGCTGCACGCCCAGCCCGGTGCCTGGCTGGCCCGGATGACCGGGTCGGGGGCCAGTTGCTTCGCCCTGTTCGATACGCTGGACGAGGCGGAAAGCGCCGCCGAAGCCTATCCCGGATTTGCGCAGGCGGTGACCCTGGGAGCGCCGGAGATGCCGGCATGATGGCGGGGCTTGTCTCTGCCCTGACGGCTTTTCTCGTGGCGCTGGCGGTGGCCGGCATGATGTTGCGCGCGGGTATTCTGGATCGTCCGAATGAGCGTTCCAATCATCGCGATCCGACACCGCGCGGTGGCGGGCTGGGCGCGATGGCGGGCGTGTTTGCGGCCTGGGCCCTGCTGGATGCGGGGAGTCCGGCGGCGGGTGCGGCGCTGGCCGGGATTGCGCTGGGAGGCGGGATCGCGGCTGCGCTGGGCTTGCTGGACGATCTCGTCACTTTATCCGAGACGCTCAAATTCGCGGTTCTGGCCCTGGTCTCGATTGCCGTGGCCGGCATGGCAGGACCCGTGACCGAGCTGGGGATTGCCTTGCCCTGGCTCGTCGGACTGGCCGGTTCGGCGCTGTGGATTTTCACCACCGCGAATGCGGTGAATTTCATGGACGGGTCGGACGGTCTGATTGCCGCAGTCCTGATCCCGGCCGCTCTGGCGCTGGGTGTTCTGGCCGGGGGCAGTGTTGCCGTGGCAGCGTTCGGCGTGGCGGGTGCAATGGCCGGGTTTGCCGTGTGGAATGCGCCGCTGGCGAGCGCACGCGGACGCCTGTTCTGCGGCGATGTGGGGGCGTTGGGGATGGCGGTTATCTTTGCCGGACTGGCGCTGGTCTGGGCGCGGATGTCGGGCGAGGGGGCGGTCTGGCTGGCGCCGCTGCTGATCCTGCCGCTTCTGGCTGACGTGCTGCTGACCATGGCCGCACGGGTGCGCGCCGGACGGTCAGCCTTCGTGGCGCACCGGGCGCATGCCTATCAGCTGATGATCGCGCTGGGGGCCAGTCATCGCCGGGTGGCCGGGCTGTGGGCGGTGTGGAGTGCGGGCTGCGGTGTGGCGGCCCTGACAGCCCAGGCGCTGGGCGGGGGCTGGATCAATGCGCTGGCCCTGGCGGCCGGGATTGCGGCCTTCTGGGTCTTCCATCGCCAGGTCCGCAAACGGGCCGATGCGGCCGGTCTGGACGTCTATCAGTAGCGAAATTGCTGCATCACAAGCGCGACATAAGTGCACCATAAGGGCCGCATAGCGCACCCATAGCGGTGACGATCAGGCGTCACGTTCGCGCAGGATCCCGGCATCGCGTTCGCGGCGCGTCGGGAAGCGGTAGAAGATGTGCGTGCCGATCCGGCGCGTGCGCACCAGATTGTCGTTCCAGTAGGGATCGACGGCGACGGTGTGATAGTGCGTCGCGCGGCGGGTGACGTCGCGGCCGAAACCCATGAAGGCGTGCTGGGCGACCAGCTGCGAGCGGCGCCAGGAGCGGCCGCGCGGTTCGCGGATCATCGAGCCGTCGCAGGTGAAGGTGAACTGGCAGCCGGTCATCCGCTCGGCGCCCTCGAACACCACACCGCAGATCGTGCCGGGATAGGCGGGATGGCGGACCCGGTTCATGATGACCTGGGCGACGGCCAGCTGGCCGACAAAGCTCTCCGAGCGCGCTTCGTAATAGATGGCGCGCGACAGGCAATCGACCTCGGAGGTCAGATTGGCGGCGGTGGAGAAGTGCGAGCTGTCGAAAGTCTGCAGATCGTCGAGCGAGCGGGCGCGCAGGATGGCACCGGCCTCGCTGTCGGACTCGAGCAGGATGGAGGCGACGCGCAGCGTGCGCGGGGCCTGCCAGTCGGTGCCGACATCGCCGCGGGCGAGATAGGTGCCGGCCAGGCGCTGCCATTGCAGCGTCTCGTCCTGTTCGCGGGCGCGGGCCGAGGCCAGGTTCAGGACCAGGATGGTCAGGGCGCACAGCACCAGGGCGGCCAGCATGTGGAATGCGGTCGCGAGCTGCTTCTGCTGGCTGCGTGCGTCGTCCAGATTCATCCGATCACTGTTCGTTCTGACCATTCGTCGAATCACTCTGTAGATTCCACGAATCTATCATGGCCGCTGCTTACTGAATCCTTCATGAAATAAGGAGCGCGTATCTATGGGCGTGCGCCGGTCAGGTCAATATCACCCGTCGATTACAAATAAGAAATGACTCTCCCCTCGCAAGGGAAGAGCCGATTTCTCTTGTGTTTTTCTTGCCTTGCCTTGGCCATCCGCAAAGGAATGGCTGGCTTGCACCCGCTCTCCTCAGAGCCGGCGCAGCCGGGCCTGGGCCGCGGCAAGCCGGGCGATCGGCACGCGATAGGGCGAACAGGAGACGTAATCCAGGCCCACTTCCTCGCAGAAATCGATCGAGTTGGGATCGCCGCCATGCTCGCCGCAAATGCCCAGCTTGAGGCCGTCGCGCTCGGCGCGGCCGCGCTCGACGGCGATGCGCACGAGATCGCCGACACCGTCGCGGTCGAGCGAGACGAAGGGATCCTTCTCGAAAATCCCGGCCTCGAGATAGTCGTTCAGGAATTTGCCGGCATCGTCGCGCGACAGGCCGAACGTGGTCTGGGTGAGGTCATTGGTGCCGAAGGAGAAGAATTCCGCATCGCGGGCGATATCCCCCGCGCGCAGGGCGGCGCGCGGCAGTTCGATCATGGTGCCGATGAGGTATTTCGGCTTGCCGCCGGTCTCCTCGGCAACAGCCTTGGCGACACCGGCCACGCGGGCCTTGAGGATGGACAGCTCGGCGGCAGTGGCCACCAGCGGGATCATCACTTCGGCGAGCGGCTGGAAGCCGGTTTCCTTCTCGACGGCAACCTGGGCCTCGAAAATCGCCCGGGCCTGCATTTCGTAGATTTCCGGATAGGTGATGCCCAGGCGGCAGCCGCGATGGCCGAGCATGGGATTGCTCTCGGCGAGGTCGCGGGCGCGAGCCAGGAGCTGGTCGGCCGGCAGGCCGGTCGCCTTGGCGACGTCCACAACATCCTCTTCCGAGTGCGGCAGGAATTCGTGCAGCGGCGGATCCAGCAGGCGGATCGTGCAGGGCCGCTCGCCCATGATGCGGAAGATCTCCTTGAAGTCCTCGCGCTGCATGGGAAGGATCTTGTCCAGCGCCGTGACGCGGCCGTCCTGGTCGTTCGACAGGATCATCTCGCGCACGGCGGCGATCCGGTCGGCCTCGAAGAACATGTGCTCGGTGCGGCACAGGCCGATGCCCTCGGCGCCGAAATCGACCGCGGTCTGGCAGTCGGCCGGCGTTTCGGCATTGGTGCGCACCTTCATGCGGCGGTGCGTGTCGGCCCAGGCCATCAGCTTGGCGAAATCGCCGGTCAGCTCCGGCTTGATCATCTTGGCTTCGCCATAGAGGACCTGGCCGGTGGCACCGTCGATGGTCACGGTCTCGCCGTCCTTGACGATGCGGCGGCCGACGGCGAACTGCCGGTTGGCATAGTCGATCTTGATCTGGCCGGCACCGGAGACGCAGGGGCGTCCCATGCCGCGGGCCACCACGGCGGCGTGGCTGGTCATGCCACCGCGTGCGGTGATGATGCCTTCGGCGGCGTGCATGCCGTGAATGTCTTCCGGCGAGGTCTCGATGCGCACGAGGATGACTTTCTCGCCGGCCTTGCGGCGCTCCTCGGCCTCGTCACTGTCGAACACGACCTTGCCGCAGGCGGCACCCGGCGAGGCGGGCAGGCCGGTGGTCAGCACATCGCGCTCGCCCTCGGGATCCAGGGTCGGGTGCAGCAGCTGGTCCAGCTGGGCCGGATCGACGCGCATCACGGCCTCGTCCGTGGTGATCAGGCCTTCGGAGGCCATGTCGACAGCGATCTTCAGCGCGGCCTTGGCAGTGCGCTTGCCATTGCGGGTCTGCAGCATCCAGAGCCGGCCGGCCTCGACCGTGAACTCGATGTCCTGCATGTCGCGATAATGGCGTTCCAGCTTGTCGAAGACTTTCGCCAGCTCGGCAAAGCTCTCCGGCATGGCGGTTTCCATGGACGGATTCTCGTCGCCCATCTTTTCGCGCATCGCCTCGGTGAGGCATTGCGGCGTGCGGATGCCCGCCACCACGTCCTCGCCCTGGGCATTGACCAGGAATTCGCCGTAATAGCCGGTATCGCCGGTCGAGGGGTCGCGGGTGAAGGCGACGCCGGTGGCCGAGGTCTCGCCCATATTGCCGAACACCATGGCCTGGACATTCACCGCCGTGCCCCAGCTGGCCGGGATGTCGTGCAGGCGGCGATAGGTCTTGGCGCGCTCGGTCATCCACGAGCCGAAAACGGCGCCGATGGCGCCCCACAGCTGTTCGCGCGGATCGGCGGGGAAATCGCGGCCCAGCTCGCGCGCGGCGGCCTTCTTGTACTCGGCCACCATGTGGACCCAGTCATCGGCCGACAGCTCGGTGTCGAGCGAGTAGTCGTTATCGTCCTTGAACCCGTCCAGGATGTCCTCGAACACGGCATGGTCCACGCCCAGCACCACGTCGGAATACATCTGGATGAAGCGGCGATAGCTGTCATAGGCAAAGCGGCGGTCGCCGGACAGTTTCGCCAGGCCCTCGGCGGTCTCGTCATTGAGGCCCAGATTGAGCACGGTATCCATCATGCCCGGCATGGAGGCGCGGGCACCGGAGCGCACCGAGACCAGCAGCGGGTTGGCTGGATCGCCGAACTTTTTGCCGACCGTCGCTTCCAGCTTGGCCAGCGCGGCCTCGACCTGGGCTTCCAGATCGGCCGGATAGGCGTGGTCATTCTCGTAATAGGCGGTGCAGACCTCGGTCGTGATGGTGAAGCCCGGCGGCACCGGCAGGCCCAGCTTGGCCATCTCGGCCAGATTGGCCCCCTTGCCGCCAAGGAGCTCACGCATGCCGGCTTCGCCTTCCGAGTCCCCTCCACCGAAGGCGTAAACCCATTTGGTCTGTGCGCTCATGCTATCGAACTCCCGGAGTTAGATGTGCGACGTGGCCTGCGCCACGACCTTCTTCTCCCTGGGGAGAAGGTGCCCGAAGGGCGGATGAGGGGGATCGGGACGAAACCGCAAAACCCTTGTCATCCCGGATGCATGCCCGGCCCTGGGCCGGGCGGAGGTCCGGGACCCATAGTCCCGGTGCATAATCATATGTTTGCGGCGGCGATGCCGCGTCTGCTTTCGGCAGGCGCCGGCGCGTATGGGTCCCGGCCCTACGCCCCGCCAAAAGCGGGGCATCCGGCCGGGATGACACGGCGTTCAGTGTTTCTACGACGCGGCCGCAACCTGCCTCAGGCAGGTGCGCGACGGGATGGCCGTGAACAATGAAAAGCATGATGCCTCTAGCCTGCAATCCGGTCGAAATCTGCGACGGCGCGGACGGCCGTGCGGATTTGCGACAATAAGAAAAGCCGGTTGCGGCGCAACGCGGCATCTTCACTGTTGACGGTGACATGCTCGAAAAAGGCATCGATCGGTGCACGCAGCGTTGCCAGGGCCGCCATGGCCGCCTCGAAATTCTCCGCGACCAGCGCCTGCTGCGCCTCGCCCTTCACCGTGTTGACGGCGGCGATCAGCGCGCGTTCCTGGTCTTCCGGGGCGGCAGCGAGATAGTCCGCTTCCAGCGCGCCCTCGAAGGCGCCTTCGCCATCCTTCTTCTCTTCCGCCCGCACGATGTTCGAGGCGCGGTTATACCCGGCCAGCAGCGCCGCGCCGTCCTCGGTGTCGAGGAAGGCCTGCAGCGCGCGGGCCTTGGCCGTGACGCGCACGAGGTCGTCATCGCCGAGGGCGAAGACGGCGTCGATCACGTCATAGCGGATGCCTTCGTCGCGCAGGTGGACCTTGAGACGGTCGGCGAAGAAGGCGAGGAGGTTGAGCGTGACGCTATAAATAACGTCCGCGGTAACACCAACTTCTCGGTATTTTGCATCGATAGCTGAAGCGATTTGATCTGTGCCCATGGAAAGCGGGCCAACTTCTTTCTCTGCGGCGTCTACTGATGCGAATGCGACGTCAATTTGTTGGTCTACGATCCAGATCGCTAGGTCTGCTATTTTGTTGCCCAGAGTGAGGGTAAGCGGGACCCTATTTTCCGTTTCCAACAATATCCGGATCACCCCCAACGCCGCCCGGCGCAGCGCGAACGGGTCTTTCGAGCCTGTCGGCTTTTCGTCGATGGCCCAGAAGCCGACCAGCGTGTCCAGCTTGTCGGCCAGCGCGACGGCGGCCGAGACCGGTGCGGTCGGCACCTCATCTGAGGGCCCCTGCGGCTTGTAGTGGTCCTTGATCGCATCGGCGACAGAGGCGTCTTCGCCCTGGTCGAGGGCGTAATAGCGGCCCATCGCGCCCTGCAGTTCGGGGAATTCATAGACCATCTCGGAAACGAGATCGGCCTTGGCCAGGCGGGCAGCCTTTTCGGCCAGATCGGCATCGGCGCCCACCACAGGCGCCAGCTCGCGCGCCAGCGCGGCGACGCGCTCGACCTTGTCGGCGACCGTGCCCAGCTTTTCGTGGAAGGTGACCTTCGACAGTTCTTTCGCCATCTCGTCGAGCGGCGTCTTCCTGTCATTATCCCAGAAGTGGCGGGCGTCGGAGAGGCGGGCCGAGAGGACGCGGGCATTGCCGGCGGCGATGGCCTGGCCGCCATCGGGCGCGACCTGGTTGGCGATGACGACGAATTTCGACGTCACGCCGGTCTCGCCCGGCTTTTTCACCGCGAAATACTTCTGGTGGGTCTTCATGGTGAGGGTGATGACTTCCGGCGGCAGGTCCAGGAAGTCCGGATCCATCTCGCCCAGCAGCGGCACTGGCCATTCCACCAGGCCGGCAACTTCGGTCAGAAGCCCCGGATCCTCGACCAGTTCCAGACCGGCCTCGGCGCACACTGTGCGCGCACCGTCCAGAATGATCGCCTCGCGCTCCTCGCGCTGCTGGACCACATGGCCCTCATCGCGCAGCACCTTGGTGTATTGCGCAAAATCCGTGATCTCGAACGGGCCGCGGCCCATGCGGCGATGGCCCTCGGTGAGATTGCCGGCCGTGATGCCATAGACCTCGAAATCCACCACCTGGCCGTCGAACAGGCACAAAAGGCGCTGGATCGGACGCACCCAGCGCTGGGCCTTGCCGTCCTCGCCGAACTTCATGGATTTGGGCCAGGGGAAGGCTTTCATCACTTCGGGGATCGCCTCGGCGATCACTTCGGCCGTGGCGCGGCCGGGTTTTTCGATGATGGCGACCCAGAATTCGCCCTTCTTGTCCTCGCGCGTCTCGCAGGCGTCCAGACTGTCGACACCGGCGCCGCGCAGGAAGCCTTCCACCGCCTTGTCCGGCGCGCCGACGCGCGGACCCTTGCGCTCCTCGCGCACATCTTCCGTCTTCACCGGCAGGCCGTCGATGGCAAGGCCGAGGCGGCGCGGTCCGGCAAATGTGGTCAGCGAGGACCAGGCGAGACCCGCCGCCGTCAGCTTCTCGCCCAGCAGACGCTCGAGATCGGCCTCGGCCTTCGGCTGCATGCGGGCGGGGATTTCCTCGCAGAAGATTTCAAACAGGAGTTCGGACATTATCGGGTTCCGTTACGAGGCGTGCTCTTGTGCCGCCCAGCGCTCCATCAGCGCGTAATAACTGTCGTCGGGCGCCTTGTCATAGGTCAGCGCGTTTTCATCGAAATTCATCCAGCCCTGGGCCGAACGGGTCCAGATATGGCCGACGGGGCGCAGCTTGGCGCGGTCGTCCAGCGTGCCGGCCTTCAGCGACAGGGCCGGGCGGCCCTCGGTGTCGTTGGCGATGCGCGTGCCGCACTTGCCGCAGAACAGGCCCAGCTTGTTCGATTTGGACTCGGTGGGAATGGTGAAGGCCGCCACCTCGCCCTTGAGGAAGCGGAAGCCGTCGCGCTCGACCAGCATCGACATGCCGAAGGCCGAGGAGGACTGCTGCTGGCAGGTCGTGCAATGGCAGGTGTAGAGCGTCAGCGGCTGTTTGGTGACCTCATAGCGCACCTCGCCACACTGGCAGCCGCCGCGAAGGGGAAGTTTCATGATGCGGCCTCCGTGGGTTCGGTGCATGCGCGGGACGCAGTTCCAACAAACAAAGCGCCTCCTGAACCGGTCTCGGCGATATGGTATCGCCATGCGCTGCCGTCTTCACACACATCGCCAAAAACAAGTGTGCGCCCGGTCGCTCGCGCTGTGCTAAGTTCACCGGCTTCGTCCGCACGCGGGGTGTGGGGAATTTCCCGAACCTGCGACAGCCATTCGTCTTGCAGAGGCGAGCCGAGTTCAAATGTCACAAGCCGATACTCACCGCCGCAGCAGTCGCGCGTGATGCTGTTGATGGTCGCGTCGGCCGGCAAAGAGGACGGGATGAGGCCCTGCTCGATATATGTGGTTCGTTCGTGCGCTGCTGGCGGCGCAACCCCGACAACCGAGCCGTCGCCAGTGAGCATGCGAGCGTAGGACAGCCCCGCGACGAGCGCCAGCACAAGCGCGCCAAGTAGGGCGAAACGTACCATCACGCCTGCTCCAGCATCGACATGCCGAAGGCCGAGGAGGACTGCTGCTGGCAGGTCGTGCAATGGCAGGTGTAGAGCGTCAGCGGCTGTTTGGTGAGCTCATAGCGCACCTCGCCACACTGGCAGCCGCCGCGAAGGGGAAGTTTCATCGGGTGGCCTCCGTGGGTTCGGTGCATGCGCAGATCACATTGTCATCCCGGACGCATGCCCGGCCTTGAGCCGGGCGGAGGTCCGGGACCCATAATCCCGGTGCCCGTCCAGCTGTCGCGGATGTCGAGCCTGCTTGCGGCAAAGATCGGCGCGTATGGGTCCCGGCTCTGCGGCCCGCTTTCGCGGGCCATCCGGCCGGGATGACAGTGTCTTGGTGAGCGACAGCCGCCATCACGCCCCCTCCGCCTGCGCGCGTTCGCTGGCGACCCAGGATTCCGCGCAGCCCTTGGCGAGCTCGCGGACGCGGGCGATCCAGCTGGCGCGTTCGGCCACGGAAATGGCGCCGCGGGCGTCGACCAGGTTGAACAGGTGCGAGGCCTTCAGGCAGAAATCATAGGCGGGCAGGGGCAGGGGTTTGTCCAGCGACAGCAGCGCCTTGCACTGGCTCTCCGCACCCTTGAACCACTCGATCAGCATGTCGACATCGGCATGCTCGAAATTGAATTCGGAATACTGGCGTTCGGCTTCCTGGAAGACGTCGCCATACTTCAGGCCGGCGCCGTTGAAATCCAGATCGTAGACATTCTCCACGCCCTGGACATACATCGCCAGACGCTCCAGCCCGTAGGTCAGCTCGCCGGAGACGAGGTCGACATCCAGCCCGCCGACCTGCTGGAAATAGGTGAACTGGCTGACTTCCATCCCGTCGCACCAGACTTCCCAGCCCAGGCCCCAGGCGCCCACAGTGGGGTTTTCCCAGTCGTCCTCGACAAAGCGCACATCGTGCAGGTCGCGATCGATGCCGATGGCGTCGAGCGAGCCGAGATAGAGGTCCTGGATGTCGGCCGGGCAGGGCTTCAGCAGCACCTGGAACTGGTAGTAGTGCTGCAGCCGGTTGGGGTTCTCGCCATAGCGCCCGTCGCCCGGGCGGCGCGAAGGCTGGACATAGGCGGCGCGCCAGGGGCGCGGGCCGAGCGAACGCAGCGTCGTGGCCGGATGCAGCGTGCCGGCGCCGACCTCCACATCATAGGGCTGCAGGATGGCACAGCCCTTCCCCGCCCAATAGGTCTGAAGACGCAGGATCAGCTCCTGGAAGGAGGGCGCAGTGTCGGCGGCCATATCTCAAAGTCCCGGCGAAAGAATACGCGGCAGAAATCGGGCGGACACTAGGCAAGCCCGCCCGCCTAATCAAGCACGGGAGTCCCTGTCCCGCTGCGCTTCCTGTTGCGGCGCAGCACCGCCATCGAGCCGCGCTTCCACCGCCCGGCGCGCCGCATCGGCGGCGGCATCGCGGCTGGCCGTCTTCCGCCGCCCGAAGGCCAGCCAGAGAATGACGGCCAGAAGGAGGAGGAGCGCGGTGGCGATCATGGGATGCTAATACGCTCTATCAAGCGCCCGGACCAACCATCCTTCCCCTAGATGGGGAAGGGGGACCGCGCCGAAGGCGGGGTGGATGGGGTGGCGGTGAGGTGGCCGGATGGACAAGCACCGGGCTTCACCCCTTCCGACCCGAAGCTCCGCTTCGGCCCACCTTCCCCGTCAAGGGGGAGGACGAGAGGCGAGCCTGCGATCATCCGCCCATCTCCACCACGGCGCGGCCGCGCATTATGGCTTCGGCCTCGGGGGTGTGGCGTTCGCCGGCGTGCAGGATGAGCGGCGGCAACAGTACCAGCGGCGCGCGGCCGCCGATGCGGGCGGAGACGATGACGCGCTTGGCCGGCTTGTCGATGCGCGGATGGACCGGCTTGATCACGACCGAGCCGAAACTCTTTTCCAGCCCGTGACAGATATCGCCCAGCCGGTCGGCGCGGTGGATCAGGGTCAGCTTTCCCTTGGCGCTGAGACTGCGCGCGGCGGACTGGATCCAGATGCCCAGGGGGGCGCTGCCCGACAGCCAGGCGTCGCGCTTGCCGTCCTTGGGGGCGCGCAGAACGCCCGGATCGTCGAAATAGGGCGGGTTGAAGAAGACCTGGTCGGCGCCGTGCCCGGCGCCCAGACGGGCGATGTCCGCCGTCTCGATCTCGACATTGCCGTCCAGCGCGTTGGCGGCGACATTCTCGCGCGCCAGCCCGGCCGTGGCGGCGTCCTTCTCGTAGCCGGTGATGCGCACGCCCGGCATCCGCCAGGCCGCACACAGCAGCGCCGCCCCGGCGCCGCAGCCGAACTCGACCAGCTGGTCTCCGGGACGGGCATCGATGGCGGCTGCCAGCAGGACGGCATCCATGCCGGCGCGATAGCCGTCGGCGCCCTGGCGCAGCAGCACCTGGCCGTCCAGCAGCCGGTCCTCGGTGATTTTCCCGGCTGCGCTCATTCGCTCTCCGCCAGCGCTTCGTCGATCAGGCGCTGTGCGCGATCGGCCTCCTCGTCGATGACGGACAGGCGTTTCTTCACGAATTCGATGCCGCCGCCATACATCGAGGCCATGCCCTCATCGAGCACGAAACTCTCGATCCCGGCGCCGCGCAGCACCGAGCGGGCGAAGGAGAGTTTCACCGGATCGGCCGTCTTGAGGACATCTTTCACGGGCTTTTCATTCCCTGTGCTGTTTCGTCACCGCCTCCGCGGCTTGCCGCGCGGGGATCGGATTTCTATTGTCTCGATCCGTTTCACCCGGTGCAAGAGGAAGCTGGCTTGGACAGCATGCTGAAAGCCGACGCGACAGCCGTTCCGGCGCGGGAAAGTGCCGCCGAACGCCTGGCCGCCCTGGCCTATGACGACATGCGCCGTGTCGACGCGCTCATTCTCGAGCGCCTGGACAGCCATGTCGCGCTGATCCCGGAACTGGCCCGCTATCTGATCGAGGCCGGCGGCAAGCGCGTGCGCCCGATGATCACGGTCGCGGCGGCCAACATGCTCGGCCATACCGACATGGCGCCGATCCGGCTGGCGGCTGCCGTGGAATTCATCCACACCGCCACCCTGTTGCACGATGATGTCGTCGACGAGAGCGGCATGCGGCGCGGCAAGGTCGCGGCCAATCTGGTCTGGGGCAATGCCTCCAGCGTGCTGGTCGGCGACTTCCTGTTCGCGCGCTCCTTCTCGCTGATGGTCGAGGCCGGGTCGATGAAGGCGCTGGGCGTCCTGTCGGCGGCCGCGTCCACGATCGCCGAGGGCGAGGTGCGCCAGCTCTCCGCGGTCAAGGATATCGGCGTCTCCGTCGACACCTATATGCAGATCATCGACGCCAAGACCGCCGCGCTCTTTGCCGCCGCGGCACAGGTCTCCGGCATTGTCGCGGCCCGGCCGGGCGATGAGGAAGCCGCGCTGGAAACCTATGGCCGCGAACTGGGTCTGGCCTTCCAGCTGGTCGACGATGCGCTGGATTATGGCGGGGCAGCTGCCAAGCTGGGCAAGTCGACCGGGGATGATTTCCGCGAGGGCAAGGTCACCCTGCCGGTCGCGCTGAGCCTGAAACAGGCCGGTCCGGACGAGGCCGCCTTCTGGCGCCGCGTGATCGCCGAGACCGATCAGAAGGACGGCGATTTCGAGCGGGCGCTGGACTATATGCACGCGCACGGCGCGCTGGCCGCCACCGTCGAGCAGGCCCGCGATCACGCGGCCCGCGCCCGGGCGGCGCTGTCCGGTTTCCCGGACAATGCCTGGCGCCGGGCGCTGGGCGATCTCGCCGATTTCGTGGTCGAACGCGCCTACTAGTCCGGGCTTTTGATGGTCGCGTGATCGAACCGGTGAACCGGTGCCCACTTCACCTGATCACGCTCGACTTGAGTGGTCGCGTGACCGAACCGGTGAACCGGTGCCCACTTCACCTGATCACGCTCCTTCCATCTCCGGCAGCGCATTGGTGAAGGCCTCGATGGCGCACATGCGCGCATACCAGTCCTTCAGCCGCCCCGTCGCCGGCCGCCAGCCGGCCAGGCCCAGCTGGGCGATATTGCTGGCAATGGCCAGGTCGGCGATGGTCGGCGTGGCCGTGCCCGCGATCCAGGCCCGGTCGGCCAGGCGTTTCTCGATCATCGGTGCGAGTTCCGCCATCCGCGACTTGCCGCGCGCGATCGCATCCTCGTCGCGCAGGTTCGGCGGCGCGAAGACCGAGTTGAACACGATATCGATCACGGCCTGCGCCATGCGGCTCTGGCACCAGTCGGTCCACTGGTCGACTTCCGCGCGCACGGTCGGCGCTGACGGGTACCAGTTCTCCAGCGCATGACGATTGCACAGGAAGCGCAGGATGGCGGTGGATTCGTGGATTTTCAGATCGCCCTCGACAAGGGTCGGAACCTGGTGGTTGGGATTGATGGCCAGATAGGCGTCGGACAGGTGCTCGCCCTTGTCCATCGCGACATGGCGGGCGGTCCAGGGCAGGCCCTCGGCTTCCAGCAGCGTGATGACGCGCCGGGCGTGCTGGGAGAAGGGGAAGGTGTAGAGGACGTACATGGTGGGCGGATCCCGATAGTCCGGCACTGCCCCGCGCAGCGCCGTTCGCCCAATGTTCTTACGCCGTACGCCCTGACAGCATGGCGTCAGCAGTCTCGTCGTCAGCGTGCATTTGCGCGAACATCGCGGGACAGTCATTGTTAATCATATCGCGGCATGCTCCGGCAAAACGCGAAACGCGCCGAAATCCGAAGCGGAGACGACATGGCGATCGCCGACACCGGCACTCCCGACCGTATCTGGCTGTGCATGGCCGACAGCAACCGCACCCGCGTCGTGTCGCGGGCCCTGGCCAAAGGGCTGGGCATGACGGTCTATATGGGCCCGACCATGGACGAGGAAGGCCCCGTCGCGCTGGTCGTTGCCGACGATGCCCACGCCGCGCGGATCGCCGAGGCGAAGGGCAATGCCGCCCCCGGCCAGGTCTCGCTGCTGGTGACGGCCGCAGCCCGCCGGTCCGGCGCTGACGTCTTTCTCGATCACGACACCGATGCCGGCACGCTGACCAATGCTATCGAGGGCCTGCGGGCCTGGCGGGCCTATTCGCTCGCCGTGCCGCCCGCGCACGATATCGGTCATGGTGCGATGGCGGCCTTTGCGGGCGGCGAGTTTTCCGTGCAGACGCTGGAACAGGCGCGCGATGTCGCGATCTTCATCGGCCATGCCTGTCCCGACCCGCGCCGGGCCGCAGTCGGGCTCTATGTGCTGATCGCGAACGGGATCGAGCACGGCAATCTGGAATTCGACGCGACCGAGAAGGCCAAGGGCCTCGCCGATGGCAGCTGGGCGCGCAAGCTGAATGCCCGTATGGCGGAGCCCGCCTTTGCCGGCCGGCGCGTCCGGGTCGGCTTCCATCGAGGCATGCGCACGATCAGCGTTCTGGTGCAGGATGACGGGCAGGGCATCGATGCGGAGACCGCGGAGATGGCCAATCCGGCCCGGGCCGGCTATCGCGGCAAGACGGCCCGTCTGGCGCGCTCGATGGGTTTCTCGCAGGTGAACTGGCTGGGGACCGGCAATACGGTCGAGGCCTCGATCGTCCTGCCCGATACCGATAACGGTGCCACGGCGGCTCCGCGCCGCACGGCCGCAGCCTCCTGATCCCTGCCTCCCGGCGACAAAGATGAACGCCAGCTGACCGGACGGGTCATCGCAGGCTCAGCGCCGTTGCGGGATAGTGTCCTCGTATCATTCACGAGGACGACCGACATGCCGCGCACATCCCCCCGATCCATCGCCACCGCAGCCCTGGCTGCCATGCTGAGCCTGCCCGGCCTGGCATCGGCCCAGACCGTGCCGGCGGTCGACGGGGTTCGCGGTGTGCCGCTGGCCGCCGGCGAAGTCTGCGGCATGCAGTTCTATCGCGCCTACCGTTCCGGTCCGCTGCTGGCGAAAGTCGAGGGCGGCCGCCAGGGCCATTACACGCTGACGCTCTGGCGCCGCGGGCCGGGCAATGCCGTGCTCGCCGAGCTGGCCGGCGATTATGACAGCCGCGGCCGCCGCGAGGCCGTGCTGGCCGAGTCGCAGCTGGAGCGTCACTTCATCCAGATGCGCGCTCCGGGACCGCAGATGGGCACCCCCCAGGTGGACCCGTCGCGTATCGCTGCCCAGCTGGACGTCTATGACGCGCGCGGGCGCCGGATCTGCTCCAGCCGCCGTGTCGACGCGATCGGGATCGGCGCCTTGCGTCCGGCTCCCTCTGCCCGCCCGGGCCTGACCGCACCGGCGCCCGTCCGGCAGCCCCTCGCGCGCCGCTACTAGTTTCAGCCGCTCTCCATGCGACCCCGACTGACGGCCCGGAACATCCTGTTCCGGGCCACTTTTTTGGCCCGGACACGTCCGGTCAGCTGGCGTTCATCCGCCTGACCGAAGTCTGAACGCCGCTCTCAGCATCCGCTCATCGGGCCTTCGCTAAACAGGTCCCAGGCTTCGATGCATTGGGCGTCGGCCAGTTGGAAGGAGTACAGATCATGAAAGCACGTCTTCTCATCGCCAGCGCCCTCGCGGCGGTTTCGGTTCTTGGAACGGTGGGCGCCGCCGAGGCGCAGTCGCGCAACCGCGTGAGCATCGCCCAGGAAGGCTATCGCAATGATGTCGCCGGCCGTCAGACCGGCTATCGCCAGCGCATGGTCATCAACCAGCGCGGCGAGCGCCAGTATGTCACCGTCATCCAGGACGGCGCGCGCAACGGCACCACGGTTGGCCAGCAGGGCCGCTACAACGAGGCCCATGTCGATCAGTACGGCCGCGACAATGACGCCGTGGTCGGCCAGCTGGGCCGGAACAACTACGCGACCAGCGTCCAGACCGGCCGCCGCAACATCTCCGGCATCTCGCAGATGGGTGCGAACAACACGGCCGTCACCGACCAGTATGGCTCGAACAACGCCGCCGGCGTGATCCAGGTCGGCAATGGCCAGAACGCCCGTGTAACCCAGACGGGCAGCGGCAATGTGACCCTGGTTATCCAGGGGGACCACTAGCCCGGCGACCGTCCCGGGGGAGCCTGGCTGCCAGGCTTCCCGGGACCCGTCCGGGACAGGAAGACAGCAAGCAAAGGAGGCTGTCATGACAGGTAAACTGGCAATTCTCGCATCGGCCGCTTCGGCCGCCGGCCTCTGGTTCGTCGCCCAGGCCGATCCGCTTCCCGATCTCGTCTCGGATCATATCCGCGGCGGCGAGGCGGCCTGCGGCATCGACGTCTCGCAGACCTCTGACGGTCTTCTGCTGACGGCCTGGAGCGCCCCCTCCCGGACCCGGACCTGGCGGATGGTTGTCACCCAGCGCACCGGCGGTGGCGGTTTCGATATCGTCCAGGAGGGCGATGTCCCGCCCGGCGACGGCGCGGTCGCGGTCTCCGATCTCCTGATCGATACCGGCGCGGACTTCTCCGCCCGGCTGACCGCCTGGGACGCCAATGGCGATCCGGTCTGCCGCTTCGGCGACCGCATCTAGCCAGCCTCGACGACGCTCATGTCCCCGGCTGCCCGGCCGGGGACAGGCGTGTCCAGCAATATCGGTGTATTGCCTCCATTCTCTTGCAACACCGGACCGGCTTCCCATCTCCTGCCGGTCAACTGGTCTTGCGGGAGGAAACCATGACCATAACCCTGTCTGACATTGCCCGGATCCAGCTCGATCAGACCTTCCGGGCGCTCGACACCATCCTGGCGAAGGGCGCTGCGCACGCAAAAGAGCGCGGTGTCGACGAGACGGTCTATCTGGACTGGCGTCTGGCCGCCGACATGTACCCGCTCACCAAACAGATCCAGCTTGTCAGCGACTTCTCCGTGCGCGGTCTGTCACGGCTGGCCGGGCGCGATCCGGTTTCGATGGCCGATGACGAGACGTCCTTCGAGGCGCTTCGTCTCCGGCTCGCGAAGGCGCGTGAAGCGATCTGGGCGCTCGATCCGGCGGCCTTGAGCGCCGATCCCGAGGGTTCGATCACCTTTCCCGCCGGAGCGATCGGCGATCTGACCCTGCCGCGCGGGCGTTATCTGCAGAACTTCGTGCTCGCCAACGCCCAGTTTCATGCCGCAACGGCCTACAACATCCTGCGCAATATCGGCGTGCCGCTGGGCAAGGCCGACATGATGGGGGCGACACAACTTGTGGCAGAATAATATTATACTACACATAAATCGTTGAAAATAAACGGCAATAATAGTCAAATTTAATTGGATGTTAACAGGGCGGGCCGAACCTCCGGGACATCTTGTCACGGGAGGGACAGATGTCTGCAACTGATTGCTCGGTTCGCCCTGCTTTCCGCTTGTCTTCACGCACGGGTTAGGGGGGCGGCGATGTTTCTGTGCCGTCTTGCCTTCTTCAGCCGCCGCAACTGGTATTTCGACACGCCGGACGAAAACAACGGTATCCTCCGCTCGATCCTGACGGCCGGCCTGCGCAACAACCCCAAGCGCGGCCTGAGCGGCGTGCTCGTGGTCGATGGCAATCTCTTCGTGCAGATTCTCGAAGGGCCGCGCGGCATGCTGTCGAACACCTTCTGCCGGATCCAGAATGACAGCCGCCATGGCGGTCTGGTTCTGGCCGGCTTCGAGGAGGTTCCCGAGCGCCTGTTTCCCGACTGGAGCGTGATCGTGCGGGACGCGCCGAAGATCCAGCGCCGACTGCCCTGGATACCGGAGCCGGAATCCGCGACGTTCGAGACGCTTGTGCACAACGCCCACCGGCTCCTGAAATCCGGTTCCGAATTCAGACGTATAACCGTAGAGCGCGAAGTACCCTGATAGTAAAATACTTCTGGCTTGGCGGAGCCGGATGCGCTTGGTAGCTTCGCATAAAGACATACAAAAACTGCGGTTACTGGGTAATGGATTGGTCGCGTAAAATCAAAGAGTTGCGGTTTCTGGAAAATCTCAAACAGGATGCGTTGGCACAACAGCTTGGGGTCAGCCAGGCCAGCGTGTCGCAATGGGAGCGAAGCGTCGCCCAGCCCCCGGCCCACATCAAGGCCAAGCTGAGACGCCGCCTCCTGGTCTCGCCCGGCGAGCGGATGACCGCCGCCGTGCGCACCAGTGTTGTCGAGAGCCCCAATCTGTGCGGCCTGCTCGCCATGCGCGACGGCGAGGTGGTTGTCGAACTGCTCAGCCATGACAGCTACAGCCTGTTTCCCCTTCTGACACCGGCCGATCTGGGCAAGCCCCTGCGCGGAAAACTGGGCCGGGACCTCGATCGCCTGCTCGACCGGCTGGTCGGGGAGGGCGCTTTCAACGGCCGCGTCCAGTACGCCAAGCTGGCCGTGACCGCGCATCGCAACGGCCTGTCGGCGGCCGGAATCGCGACCGTGACGCCTGTGTGCAGCCAGGGCGATACGTGTGTGCTGCGATGCGAGGTCCGGCTTCTGGCGCCCGGCGAGACGGTTCCGAAGCTGGAACAGATCACGCATTTTTCATGGGACGAGGAAGACGCGGACGCCTAGCGCGACTTCACCGCAAAACCGGTGCCCACTTTTGCTGAAAATGCCGGTCCTTGGCGGTCGCATTTTCGAACCGCGAAACCGGTGCCCACTTTCGCTGAAAATGCCGGTCCCTGGTGGTCGCATTTTCGAACCGCGAAACCGGTGCCCACTTTCGCTGAAAATGCCGGTCCTTGGCGGTCGCATTTTCGAACCGCGAAACCGGTGCCCACTTTCGCTGAAAATGCTCTAATCTGCCCGGTAAAACGGGGAGGACAGGATGATGTCTTTGCTTGCGACGCTTGCCGTCGGCCTTGCGGCCGTGCAGGAGCCGGCCGAGGTGCAGGCCTTCGAGCCGCAGGGTTTCGTGACATCGGTCACGGTCGAGATCGCGGCGCCTGTCGGCGAAGTGTTCGACGCGGCCACGGGCGATGTGACCGGCTGGTGGGATCACAGTTTCTCGGAAAATCCGGCAGAAATGGTCATCGAGCCGCGCTTTGACGGGCGCTTCTACGAGCGTTTCGAAGCCGGTAGCGACAATGGCAGCCTGCATGCGCGGGTGATTTTCGTGAATGCGCCGAACCAGCTGCGCCTGCACGGCCCGCTGGGCCTGTCCGGCCGGGCCGTGGATCTCGTCTCGTCCTGGCAGCTGGAAGAGGCCGCAGAGGGCGAGGCGACACGCTTCACGGTCGAGCTGCACATGTCGGGCGAGATCGATGCGGAGCTTGCGGGCGTGGTCCGCAATGTGTGGCAGCACTTCATCGGGGCGCGGCTGAAACCCTATGTCGAGGCCGGCTGTCATCTGGCCCCCGAGACGCCTTGTGAGGCCTTTGCCGGCTAGCTGTCGAAGCCAAGCAGGTTGTTCACACGCTGCCAGGGTGTGATGCCTCCGATGCCGGCGTGGGGCCGAGTGGTGTTGTAGGCGTCGGTCCATGCGATGGCGGCGCGGTTTCGCTCCCGGGATG
>Ga0189275_100144_pt1 | contig 95539 bp, 76 predicted proteins | sample N19A6minimetaG_FD_130329 | JGI IMG/M metagenome (GOLD analysis project Ga0189275, IMG submission 130329) | Marine microbial communities from the Costa Rica Dome - N19 A6 mini metaG | ecosystem: Environmental > Aquatic > Marine > Oceanic > Photic zone | place: Costa Rica: the Eastern Pacific...
AAAGACTATATTCGTGTCTTGTTTTTGCACACCTCAAAATACCTATTTTGAGTTAAACAAGAAAGGCTAGCCGAGAAATCAGCTAGCCTATTAAACTATCTACTTTTGAGACAGCCTCTTTTTTCTTTTGGGAATTTTTAGATGAACTTTTTTGAAAATTTTAGTAAATAGTAGTTTCAAAATCAATAAAATCAAAAAATGAAGAATAATCCCAGAAGAGAGTTTTTGAAATCTACAGGTCTTTTTGGATTAGGCTTGGTTGGTGCAGGGTCAGCTCTGGCACAGGAGTCTAAAATTTTACCCTTTGAAGCTCAATATGGAAAGCAAAGAAATCAGGCTTTCAATATGTCTGGTTACACAGCTCCCAAAATTGACACTGTGAGGGTGGGTATCGTGGGCTTAGGCATGCGCGGCCCTGGAGCTGTGGATAGGCTTAGTAAAATTCAGGGAGTTGAGATAAAAGCCCTTTGCGATCTTTTACCTGATCGCGTTGAAAAAGCGAAGGAAATGCTGAAGGGAACACCGCATCAGCCTATTTCCTACTCTGGAAATGTCTATTCCTGGAAGGAAATGTGCGATCGAGAAGATTTAGATTTGATTTACATTGCTACACCATGGGAGTGGCATACACCTATGGCAGTTTATGCCATGGAAGCTGGAAAACATGCGGCCGTTGAAGTTCCCGCTGCGAGAACTTTGGATGAATGTTGGCAGTTGGTAGAAACTTCTGAGAGAACAAAGAAGCATTGCATGCAATTGGAAAACTGCTGTTATGATTTCTTTGAATTGATGACTTTAAAAATGGCTCGGGAAGGATTTTTCGGAGAGGTGGTCCATGTGGAAGGTGCCTATATTCATGATTTGCTTTGGTTGAACTTTGACAAAGACAAAGGCTACCAGAATATGTGGAGACTGCGGGAAAATTACAGAGATGGAAATCTTTATCCTACCCATGGTCTAGGTCCAGTTTGCCAGATTCTTAATATCAATCGTGGAGATCAAATGGATTATTTAACTTCATTGAGTTCTAATGATTTCCAGATGAAAAAGAAAGCTGAAGAGTTAGCTCAAGAGGATCTTTTCTGGGCTGAATTTGCATCTAAAAATTACCGAGGGAATATGAACACAACCATGGTAAAGACGAAGCATGGTAAATCAATCATGATTCAGCACGATGTAACCTCACCAAGACCTTACAGCAGATTACATGTGGTAAGCGGTACAGAGGGATATGCACAAAAGTACCCGCAACCTAGAGTTTCCAAAGGTCATGCTTGGATGAAGGAGGAAGAGATGAAAGAATTGGAGAAAAAATACACTCCTGAAATTGTTCAAAAAGTGGGTGAGTTAGCGAAAAAAGTAGGGGGCCACGGCGGTATGGACTTTATGATGGATTGGAGACTAATTGATTGTTTGAGAAATGGATTGCCGTTGGATCAAGATGTATACGACGCGGCACTTTGGAGCTGTATCAGTCCATTAAGTGAGTGGTCTGTGGCCAATAAATCCAATTCTATCGATGTTCCGGATTTTACGGGTGGAAGTTGGAAAACCAATGCGCCAGTTAAAATAACTTTAGAAGGAGGGGGCAATACCCAAGTGCGGGTTTAAGTTTCCACATGACCTTGGGTACGGGGATGGTTGACAAAATACATGTTCATCATCCCCTTATTTTTTACATCTATTTCACCTCTAAATTCACATGCATAGGTACTTTTGATCTCATTGAAAAAGTCCTCGGAGACATTGATTTTGCCAGTTTCAGAGTTACTCTCCATTCTCGAGGCGATATTGACAGTATCGCCCCAAATGTCGTAGGCAAACTTTTTATGCCCAACTACTCCTGCTACAACAGGACCCAAGTGAATACCTATGCGGATTTGAAATACAGGTTTGTTATGCAATCTACTTTTTTCATTGTATTGATCAGTGAATTTTAAAATATCCCTTGCAGCTTCTAATATGCGCAGCGCATGGTCCTCGCTTGGGATAGGAATACCTCCAGCTGCCATGTATGCATCTCCTATGGTTTTGATTTTTTCCAATCCGTATTCATCCATAATCTCATCAAAACGAGTGAAGAATACTTGGAGGTTTTGAACCAATTCATCAGGACTCAACCTTTGAGCTATTCTTGTGAAGTCTTTGATATCCACAAACATGACTGAGACCTTTTCATACAGTCTTGCAGAGGCTTTGCCTGTTTTAATCAGTTCTGTTGCTATTTCCTTTGGAAGAATATTGAGCAAAAGGGCATCACTTTTTTGTTTCTCTTCTTCTAATTCCCTTGTTCTTTCCTGAACCAACTTTTCCATATTCTCATAGAGCAAAGCATTCTCAATGATTCCCCCGATTTGAGCAGCCATCAATCTCATCAATGAGATTTGATTTTTCGAGAAAGCATTTTTTGTCAGAGAGTGAGTTAGGTAAATAATACCTGAAATCTTGGACTGATTGATAAAAGGAATACACAGAATTGATTTTAGCCTTTTGGACTTTACAATTTCATCGGAATCAAAGGGTTTGGTTGTAAATGCATCTTCAATCAAGAGAGGTTCTTTGCTCGCTTTAGCATAATTGATTATTGCCGGACTGACTGCTTCAGTTTCATCCAGATCCTCTTTAGGAAAATGGGTATGAAGTTGGTGGTTTGCCATGGTTGACACCTCCAAAATCCACTTTCCATCTCGATTGATAAGAAAATGTCCTTCCTGTGCACCGGTATTTTCCATGGCATAGGTAATTAGCTTTTCCAAGAGAGCTTCCAATTTAATTTCACTCACCAATGCCTCCATGGTCTTCACCAGGGTTTGAGTGTCAATCTGCCCAATTTCTGTGGAAGAGCTTGAAAATTCGTAGCGACTGGCTTTAGAGGAAGTGGAATCGTCCTCTTCATGAAGAAGGAAAATAGACTTTGACACACACCCAATTCTTTTCGCCTCTGCAGCTGCCTGATTACTCCAATATTCAGACTTAGGATTCTTTTCTTTTTTGAAAAATTGACTGATTAACTCAGCAAACAGAATGTAATATCGAGTATGCTTTAATTCCTTTAAATTTTCCGCACTAACCTCTAGCTTTTCATGATCTAGCTGCTTGGTTTCATAATACTCTAAACTTGCCTCAAAAATATTCAAGTAGGGAGTATAGCAGACCGGATTAAGTTTGGAAAGGGATTTTAAGTCATCAATGGTTTCCTGAATCATTGCCTTTAAATCTGAATCACGGAAGCTGGAACTTCCAATCTGAAACATCAGAAATACTGCATTGAGTCCACTGTTTATATTGTAATAATGGATAAAAAATGAGGTGGGCTGGTCTTTGCTATGGCTTGGCAATTTGTCAAAATAATCAAATGCCTCACCATACTTTCCAAAGAACATCAAGGTAGAACCTATGTAACCATAATAAGACATCAGAAAAATATGATTGGTCTCCTTTAAAGCGATTTTATAGTTGTCTTCTAACTTTCTTGGCAATTCTTTCAGTGCCTCGTTAATATTTTTACTTTCTTCTAAATAAACTGCCAGACATTTTTCAATAATTTGAGTGATTGCCGCCTGATTAGCAAAGTTGTACTGAATGGCAAACTTTTCTGTTTCCAAGGCTTCTTTATGCTGGGCTTCGTAATCATCACCGACATGAAACTTCAGTGCTGTTCCGAAAAATAAATTCCAGCAGGCATACTCCATATTTCCATATTCCAGCCCCTTCAAATATCCCTCATAGGTTAAAGGAACGCTGTCGACAATGTTCTTTTTGATATGGGAGGTGAATGAAACGTACATCATATTGATGGTTGCCGCGTACTTCATTCTTTCCGGACGGGTAAGGAGTTCCATGGAGTTTTTTACCACCTCATATCCGTCTGATGGCTTTTTAAGGGCAGTTGTCAAGATCAATCCGTAGGAAGCTATTCCAATTACCGATTCAGGCCCCATTCCTTTTTTCAAAGTGAGTTGAATCATTTGGAATATTAAAAGCGGATAAGTTGAAATATTGACAAAAAAGTAGGAAGATAGGGATGCCAATAAGAGTTTGAAAGTAGCAAGAGCCAAAGGATCTGTAGCCTCTGGAATGTCTTTGATTTTACTCAGTTTCTTCCTTGGGAGTAATAATTGGATTTTGATGGCATGGAATATAACCTGGATTTTAGATGCTTTATCCGGGATGTGAATTCCAACTTCTTTCAGTGCAACTTGGGCAACCTCAACAGCTTTTTTGGGTAAATTGGCAAAACCCAAGCATCTTACAATCACTTCATTGACCAATACTCGCTTGACTTGGTCATCCGCTATGTGAAACGCTAATTTTTCAAATTTTGCCTGCTTCACTGGGTCTCTTAGAAGATATGAGTACTCCAATGCACCTAAGTAGAGTTCAAATTTTTCCTCGTTACCCAGCTTATCATCCAATAACTCAATTCCTTTCTCGGTAAAGCTTAAAGCTCCTTCAAATGAGGCTGATTGTGCAGATTTTCTTCCCGAATCCAATAAGAGCCAGCCGATTTGTTCCTTGTTTTTGGCTTTCAATACCTCCTTGTACCCAATGGCAAAATGAAGCCCTATCTCAATAGGCTTCTGGGCAATTTCTGATTGAGAAAGTTTATTTAAATAAATCTGACCAACTTCAAAATGAAATTTACTTTCTTCAGTTTCCTCTAATAATGCATAGACAGCTTGCTGAATTCTTGCATGTGCAAAGCGAAAACGTATGTCTTTATTGGTTTCTCCATAGTATTCTGGAATATACTTATAATCATTCCCAACAGGAATCAATGAGCCTTCCTGAATTAATGGCCATAAATATTGGTGAATCTGGGTCATATGCTGCCCGGTGATCAGGGATAACTGAAAAAGAGAAAACTCCATCCCAAAAACAGAGGCAACTTTTATAACTTGAAGTGCTTCTTCTGGTAATTCCCGAATTCTTAAAAGCAATAAATCGACAATATCTTCACTAAGGTTCTGAGCATTGATTGTTCTTATATCCCAAGTCCATTTATTACTGTCATAGTCAAATTCTAATAGCTTTTTGATATAAAGCGATTCTAAAAATTTATTCAATGAAAAGGGATTTCCCTTGGTTTTAGAATAGATCAGTTCCGCAAGACTGGCTACTTCCAATGACTCCAGTTTTAGCGTGTCGGATATGAGCGCTCCCACATGATTCAAGCTCAATGGAGCCAAATGCAGCTCTTTGATAATTAGATAGTCCTCATCCAGATTATTGGACTTGATGGTTTTGATGGCTTGGGTGAATGGATGGAACTCATTGGTTTCATTGTCCCGATAAGCCACTAAAATCATCACATGGGAAAGACTATAATTATTGAATAAACTTTTCAACAATTCTATAGAAGCATCATTGGCCCATTGGTAATCATCTAAGAATAATACCAGGGGAGTATCTTCTGAAGCTAAACTTTGCAAAAAAGCATTAATCGTGAATTGTATCCTTTGTTGGTTTTCATAACCAGTTAAGTTTACCAATTGAGGTTGAGGGGGAAGAATATGCTTCAGATTGGGAGCCATTTCCAAAATAATTTGTCCCAAACCCTTCAAATCTTTATTGAGCTTTTTTGCCCAATGAGCCTGCACTTCTGTGGTTTCTACCAAAAGCCACTCAGCAAATTGCCTAAAGGCTTTCACAAAGGCTAAATAGGGGGTTTGCCTATCCAATACATCAAATGCTCCGGATAAGAAAAGTCCATTTTTCACCGAACTCTCTTTGTATAATTCCTGTGAAAGAACGCTTTTTCCTACTCCACTAAAGCCACCAATTGTCATTAAGACTTTCTTCCCCTCACAAGCAAGTTTAAAATGCTTTGATAGCTCTTTGATTTCTTTTTCTCTCCCATATAGCTTCTGAGATATATGAAGTTTAGAGGCAATGTCAGTGAGACCCGGCTCGAATTCAGGTATTTTTCCCGAAGCATTCCAATTTTCTAAAGCGAAATTTAAATCTGCCAATAAACCAGGAATGGACTGATACCTTTCTTCTGCATTTTTTTCCAAAAGTTTGAGTACTATTTTGTCCAAAGCCTCTGGTATGTCTTTATTTATTTGACTTGGCGGTACAGGATTGATTGCAAGGTGACAATGAATCATAGCCAAAAGGTCCGAGCCCACGAAAGGAGGCTGGGAGGTAAGCATTTCATAAAAAGTAGCACCCAAGGCATAGTAATCACTCCTTTGGTCCAATTTCCTATTCATTCTCCCTGTTTGCTCTGGAGATATGTACTCTATCGTACCAGAAATTGTAGATAATGGCTCGTATTGTAATTCTATATTTTCAATAGAGGACCCAAATTCATAATCAATTAACTGACAGGCAGAAAGGTCTTCAGCTACAATGATATTTTTTGGATTAAGATCATTGTGAAGTGCTCCTTTGGAATGTAAATCCTGAACTTCATGACATAGTTTGATTGCCAATTCCAGAAAGCTTTTTGTGTCAAGTGATCCTTTTTCGAGTGCTTCTTTTAAGGTGCTTCCCGGGATGAATTCTCTTACCATCACCACTCGGCCATTGTAAAGAATTACCTGAGAATTGACTTCATTATGACTGGATCTACCGGAAATCATCGCCTCATTATGAAGTCTGCCCAAATCGCCGGTTAGATCTTCTTTTAGCAAGATGGTGTCACCAGATTCACTTTGACCTGTAAAAAGTTTACTCCTATGGCTTTCATAGTGCAGTTTTAACTTCTGTATTTGAGGGATTTCTTTCACTTTTTATTCAAAATGTGGATAGATGTTTTTTTCGAAAAAGTCTTCCAGAAATTTAGTATCGGCTTTGATTTTTATGCCTTCGATTACTTCTCCATAATCCTCCCTAACCGGGATTTTATAGCTTTGATCTGTGGTATCTGCCTCAGGCATCCAAGAAGTATGAAGGGTAAAACCAAATTTCACTTCTTCATTTTTCATTTTGCAAATCGGACCCTTTGAGATTGAAGTGGCATCAAAAACCCAAAATTCACTGCTATAAGTCCAGCCCCCTTCGGGAATTTCAGTTCCTACCTGAACCGGGCAAAATAAATAGCCATCTAATTCTTCTGGAATACTTGGGTCAGGAGTTTTGCGGGGAATAAAATGAACCCCTCTTATATAAGTTTTTTTGGCACATTGATAATAATCTTCAGTCTCCATGGTTTCGAGATTTACTCGAGTAATACTGAATGGCAATTCTCTCTTAGTTGCCTCTTTGATGTCATCCAGAGAAAGATCCCGATGCGGATAATCCTTGTACAGGTTATAAACAAATTTGGTGAGCAAGTTTGAGTCAGTACCATCACTGACATACCAAAACTGTTTAATGGTCGGTACTACCTTGTCTGCAGAAAGAATATCTCTATAGGTATAAAGCACGATAGTCCAGGTATTTGGGCCTATCACATCTTCTTTCCACTTTCCAGGTTCTTCTAATACTTTGCTTTTTTCCTCTAACACCTCCAGTGAATTGCTATCAATTCTCCACTTTCCCAGTCTACTAATATCCATACTGCCTACTGCGAATAGTGAGTAGTAATTAGGATCGACAGGCTTGTTGTCCAAAGCTCTTTTATCGAAAGTTCTAACCCATTCAGCGATACAAGTTGCAGCATTATGAACTCCGTAAAGAGTGATAACTCCATCTGGATTTGCATAATCGCAGCTGTAATGGATAGTTTCCAAAGGAATCGGCTCTTTCAGTCTATAAGCAGTCAGTTTTTCTTTGGAAGGATCCATATCTTTCCTTTTGACAAGGTAGACAGTGGTAAAGGCTTCCATTTTTACAGTGCTTAAACGTCTTATCAACCTTTCTATCACCTTGCTTTCCGGGAATGGATTATCAAAAAGTAGGTCCATCGCAAACTTAAAAGAGCAATCTGTTAGAATGATAAAATCCTCGGTGATTCCCAATTGATGCATGCATTCATAAATGGCCAGTTTATCCCCAGTCTGGTCTTCAAGTTCCCAGCGCTTCATAGGACCGTTGCCATCCCATGCAAGTAAAAACATGAATACATCTCCTTTTGGCTCATCATTGTCATGAGGTTTTCCATCGACGTGATGATTTAGGTTGGTGAAAAAACCTTTCACTTCTTCATTCACATGATCGTGGTCGGGATGATCAACCAGTTTATGCGCCAGAGCTTCTAACTTATCTTTAAAAGACTCTTTATTATGCCTTAAATGATGAATAGTTTGCTCCATGTGAGTAAAGGAACCTTTATCTCTGGAGTAATTGACGGTGTAAACCTCCTTGGTAAGCGGATCAAATACGGGGTGCGCTGAGGTTTGGGCAATTCCAAAAGGCCAAGGAACCATGGGGGGCTCCGCGGTCATCCATTCAGTGCTTTTGCCCATTGGGGTAATAATTTCCAGACTTTTGGGATCCAGTAAATAGGGCCTTCCAACATCATAGGTGGCCATCAAACTTCCCTGTTTCTGCCCATTGAATTTGACAGGCTGAGTAGCTGTGTTCAGTTCGTTTCTAGAGCCGAAAACCATACTCATTCTAGTGATTCCCATATTATGGAAACCCATCAATCCATGATGTTTAGTCCCTTGTTTTGTTGCTTCATCTGCATAAAAACAAGGTGTTTTCATCAATTTGGTCTTAACCTCTGGGCTTGATTGGTTCAGATTGACCTGAATAACCATACCGTCTCCATTCATTATAGGTGAACCAAATTCGGGATTATTCTTTCCTTCTTCTGTTTTTTCCGGGAAAGGAAGGCCTTCGGAGTTAACTGTTCCTACAGGAAGTGAAACATGAAAAACCCCAAAAATATTCGCTGGAAGTTTCCCTTCAATTATCTTTAATTCACCAGTGATTTCTTTCCTTGAAGCTTTCAATAAGGGTTCACCTTGAATCGCCTTTATTTCAGAATTTTTCTTAAAAAAATTCAAAATGGCATTCCATGTCTTTTTCAAAATCATTAAATAATCAGGCTAGGTAAAAGTAAATTAATCATTATAATCTACTTTTTTTTAGCTTCTTAGCGAAAAATTAAATGAAAATAGTTTGATTTTCTTGACAGAATAGGTAGTTCGTCCAAGTTGAAAATCTCAAAAAATTACAATAACTGTCAATTCTGAATCGATTTGATTGATTTTAGCGTAAGGCCTTAGTTACCAGCTCTTTGATTTTAGTACGGTCATTTTGATAATCAGCTAGGTCAATTAGCTCAATTTTTCGAAAATCAATGGGATGGCTCTCACTTTGAAGAGCTATATAACCAGCTTTTAGAGGGGTTCCATCGAGTTTAATCAAACTATCTAAGGGACTAACAATCCCTCCTCCAATCTGAGGTTTGTAGTAGGAAATAACGGTGTCTTTTTCCACCAAATGATGAATTTCTTCATCTCCCAAAACTATCAAATAGGCCTGAACCCATTGATCTCCATGATATGTTTTGGAAGTGGAATTGATACAATGAGGAGTGAATAAAGTATCTGCCATAACCACATGGGTTCCCGGAGTACATAGATTACAAGTGCTTCTTTCATCACTGCCATTCCCACCCAAAAATTGTGCTTCGATAGATATTGGAAAATCCTGATCTGTTAAAATAGTACTCGGATCTTGGGAGTGTAGCATGGCTCCACTATTTCTGTATGCCCAATTTTCACCTTCCGGAGCTTGATCTCCAACAAACCTATATTCTACCTTAAGTAGGTAATAAGAGAAAGGTTTTTTGAAAAAAATATGCCCATATCTTCTTTGAAAAGCATCATATGCGTCATATCGAACTTGAAGCAGTCCATTATTTACCCGAAAGGTCTCTCCGAAATTATCATTCAATTCGTACCCCCTGATTTTTATATGCCAATCCTCTAAATTCTCTCCATTGAAAAGGGAAGTCCAGATTATATCTTCTTCACTTTTTTCACTGCTCTGGCAAGAGAACAAAATGATTGAAAAAGCAAATGCTAGGTATTGAAGTCTCATTTTTATTTAAATCTAAAGGTGGCGATTATTGGATAGTGATCTGAAAAGGGCTTATTTAAAACCTCATAAGAGATCAGTTCCAGTTTCTCAGGATTATACCAAATGTAATCTATTCTCCCTGTATAGGATTCGGATGAATAAGTTGCTTGAGTGTTTTTCGCCACTTGACCTGCATCAAGCCAATTTTCTGGGATGCTGTGATATTCCTCAGAATCAGGCTTGAAATTTAAATCCCCCATCCATAAGATCACATCCTGTCGACCTTGAACAAAGTTCAAAATAGAAGCTACTTGTGCCAATCGATTTTCAGGATATTCATGACAAAGGTGAGTTCCTCCGACTAGCCAGGTTTTCTGATCAATGTTTAATCTTGCCCATGCCACCGATCTGGGTTCGCCACCCTTGGGAGTTGGAAGTAATTGGGTTTCGAAATCTGCACCTCTTTTTACTAAAATACCTTCACCATATCCTCCATCTGAATAATCCATCGCCTTTGCAAAATAGCCCTGCATGCCCGTTTGCTTGGCCAGTTCTTTGACCAAATCGGTTTTTTGCCCATAGATGGGGGTTAGTCTATTCGTCATGCTATCTACTTCCTGAAGAGCAACTATATCAGGATTTAATTCATGGATCAGATTGGCCAAGCTATCTAGATTAGGCTTTCCCCTTTGGTAAGGATTTTCTCCATGGTAAATATTATAGGTCATTACCTTTATATTCTGTGGATATCCCTGGAGGTTCATAACTCCACAAAAAAAAATAAATAAAAGAAAATGAGGAAGTTTCATTGATTGAATATTAGTGCTTTGAATCGTGCATGAAATCAAGATAAGTCTTTAATATAAGCTAAGTAGTACATAATCGAATAACTCCTTATATTTCTCTTAATTTTTAGTAAATGAAAAAAGCTGTACTCTTCTTCATCATTTTCACTGTTGGTATAGGTTTGGCCTTCTTTGGCCTTGATTTTTTGTTGGCCAAGAAAATCGATAAACTGATTAATGAGAATCCGGAAAGGCAATATGACCTGCTTTTTGAAAATGTTGATGTCAATATTCTGAGAGGCAGAGTAGAGTTGAAGCATATTTTGTTGGACCCTTTAGAGGAGGGATTGCCAGTTGAAATCACTGGTTCTGTAGAACAAATAATATTCTCCTCACTCAGTATTTGGGATTTGATTTTTAACAATGCCGTGGATATAAGTGAAATTAAGCTGATCAATCCCTCTTTTAGGCTGATTAAAATTGACTCACTTTCCAATTTACAAGATAATTCAAAAGCCTTTCAGAATCTTTTCGGGGATTTAATCTCCAGAGGGATTGTCAGAGATTTCGTCTTAGAGGGAGGTAAAGCAGAATTATTGATTCAGGAAGACAGCCTTAGATCTTTTGGGTTTTTCACAGATCTATTTATTCATGCTAAAGGTTTGAAAACAGATAAAAGGATTGTGACTCATGTGGTTCCATTTGAGTTGAATCAGATTCAAACAGGACTGAAGAATTTATTTTTACAAATGAATTCTAAGCAGTCGATTAAGATAGGAGCCATTGATTTTGATTTTTTGAATGAAAGCTTATCCTTTCAAAATGTTGCAATGCGCTATGATCAGGATATTGAAAAAATTTCTTTTGACGAAAAGTATCAGAAGGATCTGATAGAATTTGAACTGAGGGAGTTGAATTTTGTGGGTTTAGACGCGGAGAGTGATTTGTATGGGAACTGGTCTATCATTGCAGATAAAATGATTTTGGACTCCTTGATTTTCACAGATGTTAGGAATAAGAATAAACCAAGAGACAAAGAAATCAAAAAGCCCATGTTTGCCGGGATGCTTTCGGGAATTCCAATTCCTCTTCAAATTGATACCCTTCAAATTCGAAATAGCCACCTGACCTATATTGAAATCCCCGAAGGACATTCCAAAGGACCAAAGATTTCATTCGAAAAATTCCATGCAGACATATATGGGGTAATTAGCATAGATTCACTTCGAAGGTCCAAGGAAATGACTATGGAGGTGAAAACAGAATTTTTGGGACAAACTCCCATACAGGCAAATTTTACTGTTCCATACAATCAGGAGCTTTTCAAAATGAATCTCAACTTAGGAGCCATGGACTTAACTATTTTAAATCCCATCATTGAGCCAATGGCGGCATTGAGAGTGGAATCAGGAAAGCTCCGCAAATTGAGCTTACAGATGGATTCTTGGGAAGTAGCATCCAACAACCAGATGGTCTTTGATTATGAAGGTCTCAAGCTAGAAGTGCTAAAAGACGGCACTTCCAAACAAAAAAACTCTTTGCTCAGTGTCATAGGAAACATTGCGATTAGGTCTGAGAACCTACCCGAAAAAAAGAATTATCGAATCGCTAATTATCAAACCAAAAGGAATGTATACCGCAGCCCTTTCAACTTTATTTGGGAAAGCACCAAAGGTGGCCTGCAGGAAATTACCCCCGGTGGGCTCACCAAATTGCTGACAGGAAGAAAAGATTCTGAAGGAAAGCAGGAAAAAAATCAGAAAAAATAAAGCTTTTTGCTTTCCGTCACATTTTGTCAGAGAGGAATACTAGGACTTTTATAAATTTAGGCATGAATCAAGAGTCCAATGAAAAGCTGGAACTGGCAGCGAAGTTTGTTAACAGTACAGCAGCCCCCATTTTTTTAACAGGAAAGGCAGGAACGGGAAAGACAACTTTCCTCAGAGAACTTGCCGTCAAAACCCATAAAAATTATGTAGTCGTAGCACCTACAGGGATTGCGGCCTTGCAAGCTAAAGGTGTGACCATACATTCCCAGTTTTTACTGCCTCTAGGAAGTTTCTTACCTGTTAAAGAACCTGAAGGGAATTACACGGATCAATATGGATTCTATACTCAACATACCTTGGGAAGAAGACATCCTTTGAATAAGATCAGAAAATCTGTATTGAGATCTATTGATCTACTGGTAGTCGATGAAGTCAGTATGCTACGAGCAGACATTTTGGATGCTATCGATTATAGAATGAAAAGTGTCAAGGGGAATTTTAATCAGCCCTTTGGAGGAGTCCAGGTCTTGTTGATAGGGGATTTATATCAATTACCTCCCATTGTAAAGGATCATGAAATGGCAATTTTGGGAAGATTTTATTCCAGCATGCATTTTTTTGAGGCCAAAGCTCTTAATCAATCCGGCTTGGTTTATCTGGAACTGGATAAGATTTTTCGCCAGAGAGATGAGGTTTTTATCAACTTACTGAATCATCTCAGAGATAATCAGCTAGACGCAGAAGATGTCAGATTATTGAATAAGCACTTTCGAACTCAGGAGGAAATCAAGGAAGAAAAGGATTGTATTACCATCACTACCCATAATTACAAGGCAGATCAGATTAATCAGAATGAGCTCAATTCACTTTCTGGGCCTTCTTTTTTTTACCGAGCTGATATAGAAGATGATTTCCCGGAATCCTTGTTTCCCTTGCCAGAAAAACTCGAATTGCGAGAAGGAGCTCAAATTATGTTTGTCAAAAATGACAGCTCAGGCTTTTCCTCCTATTTCAATGGAAAGTTGGCAACCGTTACAGAACTCAGCGATAATTCCATTACTGTGATTATGGCCGATGAAACCGAGGAATATACTCTGAGAAAGGAGGTTTGGGAGAACAAGAAATATCTTGTGAATCCTCAAACAAAAGAGCTTGAAGAGGAAGTCGTAGGAACATTCTCCCAGTTTCCAATCAAACTGGCTTGGGCAGTAACAGTGCATAAAAGTCAAGGCCTTACGTTCGACAAGGCAATCATTGATGTAGGAAACGCCTTTGCTCCAGGTCAGGTATATGTGGCTCTTAGCCGCCTGAGAAGCTTGGATGGATTGATCCTCAGAAGCAGAATTCAAAGCGGCTTGATTTATTCGGATCAGCAGGTGGTTAATTTCTCCCAAGGAGCCAAAACCCATCAAAAACTGGATGAGGCCTTGGAAGTTCATCAGCGAAATTACCTCCAGCAACTTTTGGAAAACACCTTTCAGCTAAGGCCTATTTATAAAGAGATCAATGATCATCTATCCGGTCAGGAAGGAAAGATGGAGTTCGCATTAGAGCAAATGCAACAATGTCTGCCTTCTATTCGGCAATTGATTCAATTGGAATTGGAAAATACCGAGAAGTTCTCTAGACAGCTCGTCTATTTGTTGTTTGAAAAAGACCAAGACAAATTAAGGGAAAGGTTAGAAAAAGGAGTAGCTTATTACAAAGGTCTCTTTTTGGATATTCTAGAGAAGCTTGCACTTCAGTTGGTGTTGGTTTCGAATTTTTCTAAAACAATGGCATATCAAGAAGAAGTGGAAGCTATAGAGGAGATGTTTATTCGAAAATATCTGGAAATCAATAAGATAAAAAGGATAGTTCAGGCTGTTTTAGAAAATGATATTCCTGGCAGGATGGATGATATCGAAGATAAGTTCAAAGGCTTGAGAAGACAGTTTTATGAGAAAGCAAAGGACTTGGCCTCTGATAAATTGAAAGACATCAAGTCAAAAACCGGAAAGGTAAAAAAGGGAACTGCACAGCCTAAAAGACAAAAAGGAGATTCTCAGGAGCTTACTTTTCAGCTTTTTGAATCAGGAAAGGGAATAGCAGCAATCGCATTGGAGAGAGGGTTAGCAGAGTCTACTATTAAGGGTCACTTGGCTGATGGGATTGTTTTAGGAAGAATTGAATTGGAAGATTGCCTTCCCGGTGAAACTATCATTGAGATTCTTGCCAGCATGGAAAAATTCAAAAGCATGAAAGAGCTAAGGGAGCATTTCTCAGGGAAATATGATTACGGAACCTTAAAGATGGTCATTGCAGGAAACAAGACTGTATAAAAAAGGGAAGCCATTTGACTTCCCATTTTCAATCTTAATCCTTCTTGCTGTAATATCGATCATGAAATTGATAGCGTGCTTCAACATTCGATTTCTCTTCTTTAGAAGTCACGTCAATAATAAGATAAGGAGGATTAGAAATATTGCCTCCCATTGAAGACCATTGAGCTAAACCTTCGCCATTCGGATTTCCAGTTTTGATAAAGTTGGCGAAATAGCTTTGCATTTGATTGGATACTTTATAATCCTCGGCAGTCCAAGCATATTCTTTGACCAGGGGGAGATTACCCATTGCATATTCTATTTCGCAAGCATGTGGTGCTCCAAGAGCCTTTGGGGCTTCCTGGCCATTTCTTTCCATAGTTCCTCCCGCCAATCCTGGCATTAAGTTTTGATCTTTTAGAGGAGGTCTTAGCTTGCTGTATAAATACCGATAAACCGGCTGATTTGAATTTTTAGCATGTAAATCCAGCCATTTCCATGTACTGTAAGAAATAAACCTATCTGCTGCAAGGTTGGTTGCTGCCCATTCGACTTCTGCAGGAGTATTATGGGGATGAAGTTTCAATACCTCTTCCCATTCTTGAGGATAGGTTTCTTTCACCTTTTCAATAAAAGCTTCTTTGGTAAAAGGCTTGCCCTGCATAAAGGCCATACCTGGAATTTCAGCAGAATTCCAACCTGCCAATAAAGGAACTTGCGCCTGTTCACCAGCTTCAAAAATTTCAGGGAGTGTTTTAGGAAGGAAGTATCCATCGATTGTCACAGGAAATCCGAATCTTTTGGATTCCAAAAACATCTCATACAATTCGCGGGTGGAAAGGGATCTAAGCTCTTTCAGTGAGCTTACTCCCGCCTTATCAGCAAATTCTTTTCCATTAGCTTCTGCTTGTGTTAATGGCATTGGAGCCAGAGTAGGATGAATTCCTGCGCCACTTTCTCCAATTGCACCTGCGATCAGATTTTTTGAAAGGGGAGAGGCCATCTGATAGCTTACTGAGATTGAACCAGCCGATTCTCCTGCAATTGTCACTTTTTTGGGATCTCCACCGAATGAAGCAATATTATTTTGAACCCATCGTAAGGCCATATTTTGATCCATTAATCCATAATTGCCAGAACCTTTGTAGGATGTTTCTGCACTCAATTCAGGGTGAGCAAAGAACCCAAATATTCCCAACCTGTAGTTGACTGTAACAACGACAATTCCTTTTTGAGCCATGCTCTCTCCATCATATCTTGGCTCAGATCCGTCTCCGGCAGAAAATCCTCCTCCGTAGAAATACACCAAAACTGGGAGATTTTTACTGTCTCTTTTAGCTGGGGTCCATACATTTAGATACAAACAATCTTCGCTGATTCCATCAGAGCGAAAATTCATATCGCCAAAAATGGGAGCTTGAACAGCTCTAGGACCAAATTTTTTAGTCTCCCTAATTCCAGCCCAAGCTTTGGCAGGTTGAGGAGCTTTCCATCTGAGGTCTCCGATAGGGGCTTGCGCAAATGGAATACCTAAGTACTTTTGTATTCCTGTCTTGGTATCATACATTCCTTCAATAACTCCTGTTTCAATTTTCGTTTGAACATCAAATGAATTGGAGGTTTGTGCTTTGGCACTGAATGAATGGACTTGGATGGATACCATAATCAAAAAGAAGGCTAATTGAGTTTTCATAGCATTGATTATTGTTTCATTATGAAACAATAGTACTTGCTATTTGGCTTATTTCCTATTTATTTGAATAAATTTTGTAAAGCATGGCTAGTCCGCACCTAAATCAGTATCTGCCCCATATCGCCTACGATTCTGTGGTATTTGGTTTTTCAGGGGAGAAACTTAAAATTCTCATCATGGAATATCACAACACAGGCTGGTTTGCTTTGCCTGGTGGTTTTGTGAAAATAGATGAACCTTTGGATGAAGCGGTTAAGCGAGGGCTGAAGGAGAGAACAGGACTTGATGAAATTTATTTGGAGCAATTTCACACTTTTGGTTCTTTAGAGCGGGTTCAGCCAGAAGTGATGAAAAAGATTCTAGAGGCTCAGAATGGAGATATTCCAGATAATCATTGGTTGTTGGATCGCTTTATTTCCGTCTCTTATTATGCTTTGATAGACTATGAAAAAGTAGAGCCTAAGCCTGATGCCTTATCAGATTCTATTGGATGGTATGGAATAGACGAAATTCCAGATTTAATTTTTGACCATAGCTTTATTGTTCAAAAAGCCTTAGAACATTTAAGGGCACATCTTGATCAAAAGCTGTTATCAGTAAACTTACTTCCTACACGCTTTACCATGAAAGAGCTTCAGAATGTTTATGAGGCTATTTTGGGAGAAAAATTGAATAGAGCTAATTTCCAACGAAAAATGCTAAGCTTAGATATTTTGGAAAGGCATGAAAAGCTCTTTTCAGGAGGCTCTCACAAAGCTCCATATCTATACAGCATTAAAGGAAAGAGCAATTCTTAACCAACCTTATTGCAAAGGCTGGGTAAGAACGCTAAGAATTGTTGTGATTCCTTCTCTATAATTCCCCAGTCTGATATTTTCATTGGGGCTGTGCTGATTATTATCTGCATTTACTGTGGGGATAGTCACAGCCGGTATTCCCAATGCATCTACGAAAGGAGAAATTGGAATACTTCCACCAGAAATTCTGATTTGAATAGGCTCTTCCCCGAAAGCTCTCACCATCGCTTTTCTTAACCATGCTCCAGCCTCTGAATTCATAGGGGTTCTAAATGCTTGGTATGAAATGGTATAATTCATTCTCAGCAATTTGGGATACATCATCCTTTCCTCATCTGTAGGTTCATCGCTGATGATATGAAATCCTTGTTTTTTGATGTGATCTTGAATTAAGGCAAAAAGCCTTTCGGGATCGGATTCTGGAACCAAACGCATATCTAATTCAGCCATTGCTGTTGCAGGTACTATAGTTCTGGCTTCAGGACCTACCCAAGCAGATTGCATCCCTCTGATATTTAAGGATGGATATTGGATGCTTTCTTGATAGCTTTGGCCTACCTGGTCAGTTCTTCCTAGACCCAGACGTTTCTTGATAGCTGCCTCATCATCAGGGACAGCCTCAAGTATGGCCTTTTCCTCAGAACTAAGATTAATTCCATCGTAAAATCCAGGAATAGTGACTCTTCCATTTTCATCTTTCATACTTGCCAATAGCTGCGCAAGAAGAAAGCCGGGATTGGGTGCATAATTCCCATAATGTCCTGAATGCTGTGGTACTTTTGGACCATAAGTGGTAAGAGTCATTTCAGAGATTCCTCTTGCTCCATAGCTTAATGTTGGCAGGTTCGAGGTATGTCTTGGTCCATCCATAATCAGCATCAAATCTGCACTCAGTTTATCTTTGTACTGCTTAACAGCACCTGGTAGTCTTGGAGAGCCTTGTTCTTCCTCAAAATCCAAAATAACCTTCACATTGTAATTGGGTGAGATTCCATTTTTAGATAGAGCATCCCAACCTGTCAAAAACATGGCAAAAGGTCCTTTATCATCTGAAGTGGATCTTGCAAATATTCTCCAATCAGGATCGTATTCATCTAATAGTTTCGCCATAGGGATGATTTCCCATGCCCCTTTGTCATTTTGAACCTTAAGTTCAGGAACGTAAGGGTCTTTTTGATGCCATTTACTTCTATCCACAGCCTGCCCATCTATGTGGAAATAAAAAAGCACAGTTTGAGTTGCCCCGGGTTGATTCTTTTGAGCCAATAAAAGCGGAATTCCTCCTGTATCTAATCTTTCTGAGCTCCAAGCTCTTTCACCAAACTGTCTTTCGCACCATAGAATATTGACTTCTATTTGCTCAGGATAAACCGCATCGTTAGGCATAGCCACTATTTCATTTAAGAGCTTGACGCCTGATTGCCAATTGTCAGATGTCATTTGCTCTAGCTCACTTTGAGATGGAACTTGGGCAATGATTTTTGAGCTCAAGAATAAAAACAGGATGAATATTGTATTTTTCATAGATAGAAGCTTTGCTGGAAATTAGATAAAACTATGGGTAGGAACAAGTGGAAAAATTGCCAATGGTTATTGGAAATACTGTAAAACAGTTATCGAGATTCAAACATGCTAAGCTTTTCCTTGTTCTTTTTAAAATTACAAAAGCTTAAAATGAGATTTATATCAGCTCTCTGTTTTCTAATGATGGTTTTTTCTCCTGCTTTTTGCCAGGAAAGTTCATCCTATACATACCAATCACCAAGTAGGGATGGTTCGGGTAAAATTTACATGGGTCGTGAAATTTCCCTGATTATGGGTTTTCAGGGAAAAGCCTGGCTAGAAAGAAACAGTAGAGAGCAGGAAGAAAGTGTTTCTTTAGCTATCAAAAATCTTCCGGTAACAGAGGAAAGTGTGGTTGCGGATATTGGAGCGGGTTCGGGCTATTATACTTTTCGTATCGCTCCAAAAGTACCAAAGGGTAAAGTATACGCGGTTGAAATTCAAGATCCAGCCATAGACTATCTCAAGTCAAAAAGTAAAGAACTAGGCTATAGTAATGTGGAGGCAATAAAGGGAAGTGCCACCTCACCTAATCTTCCGGCTAATTCAGTGGATTTAGTGATTATGGTAGATGTTTATCATGAATTAGAGTACCCTAAGGAGATGCTGCAATCAATTCGAAAATCTTTAAAGCCCGATGGGAAACTATTACTGATTGAGTATAGGGGAGAAGATGCTTGGATTCCAATAAAACCTTTACATAAAATGACGGTAGATCAAGCAAAGAAAGAATTGGAGGCTAATGGGTTTAAATTCATTGAAAACGGGAAATTCATGAAAATCCAACACTTCCTGATATTTGGGAAAGAGGATTAGTGATTTTTGAAATTCTAATTTTTCAACTTGACTAAAGGATAATTCAACCCATTTACTTCATTTCTAACCACTATATATTTATCTAGGCTTTTGAATAGTTCGGTCAAGTTTCTAAATCCATAAGACCTAGGGTCAAAGCTTGGGTCTATTTTTCTGAGGGAAGCACCGATTTTAGCAATGTGAATTTCTTCTTCTTCATCTGATGAAATTTCAAAAGCACGATCAATAAGATGCATATCCAAATTGGATGAGAATTTCTTTTTTCTTGAATCTTCCTGATTCGAATTAGGCTTTTTGGTTTGTTCTGATGTTTTTGAATCTCTGTTGCTTGTATCCTTTTCATCTTCCACTTCATCGCCCAGATTTTCTGCAAAAGTGAAAATCTCACATGACTGTACAAAAGCCTGTGGAGTAAGTCTACGACCTATTCCCATGACAAACATGCCTTCTTCCCGAATTCTTTTTGCAAGTCCAGTATAGTCTGAATCGGATGATACAATACAGAAGCCATCTACCGAATTGCTATGCAAAATATCCATCGCATCGATGATCAAAGAGCTATCTGTAGAGTTCTTTCCTGTGGTGTATGCGAACTTTTGAATAGGACTAAAGGAATGTAGGTTGATGACCTCTTTCCATGAATTCATTTGGGGAGTAGTCCAATCACCATAAATTCTCCGAATGGTTGCTTTCCCGTATTTAGATACTTCTTCCAAAATTTCTTTGATCAATTTGGCTGAGGCGTTATCTCCATCTACGAGGACTGCAAGATTTGATTTGGTATCTCTCATTAAAAATGTGTTAGAGTTTTATTTAAACAAGTAATTCTAAGTTATATAAGACTGTTTTTACCCAGGTAGTTCCATAACTAGTAATGAAAAAGGGCGAATCTCGCCCTTTCTCTGATCTGGTTTATGGAGTTTATTTGAGTTTTTCCTTGAAAAAGGCGATGGTTCTGTCCCAAGCCAACTGAGCAGCTGCCTCATCATATCTAGGAGTGGTATTATTATGAAATCCATGGTTGACACCCGGATACATATGCATGGTATATTCAACATTATTGGCTTTGAGGGCTTTTTCATACTCTTCCCATCCAGCATTGACACGCTCGTCCAGTTCGGCATAATGAACTAGTAATGGTGCCTTGATCTGAGCTGCTTCTTCGGCCGATGGCTGTCCTCCATAAAAAGGAACTGCCGCACCGAGATCAGGAATTTTCACGGCCATCATATTAGAAATCCAACCGCCAAAACAGAATCCAACTACCCCAACATTTCCATCACAATCCGGATGGTTTTTCAGGTAATGATAGGCTGCGATAAAATCCTCCAGCATACTATCCCGATCTCTTTTTCGCTGCATTTCTCTGCCTTCATCGTCATTGCCTGGATATCCGCCTAGAGGCCATAAAGCATCGGGTGCTATGGAAATAAAACCAGCCACTGCGCATCTCCTTCCAACATCCTCAATGTAAGGGTTTAAGCCTCGATTTTCGTGAACGACTACAATTCCTGGAAATTTTCCTGAACCTGATGGCTTGGAAAGCAATCCCCTGATTTCTCCTCCGCCTTTTGGTGAATTGTAAAGCACATAATCAGAGCTCTGCATGCGTTCATCATCTGGCTGAACTGTTGCACTGGTAATGTAATCAGGCATCATGGTGCTCATCAAAGTAGCCAAGGTAATTCCACCTACAGCATAAGCAGAAAGCTTTTCCATGAAAGTCCTTCTATCCAGTTTATTGTGTGCGTAATAGTCGTAAAGGTCAAAAACTTCCTGAGGTATATCCTCTTTCTTTAATTTATCCATGATTCCAATTTTGGGTGTAGCATTAAGTTGCGAAAAAAGGAAATAGAATCCATGAAAAAGTTGAATCACTCATCAAAGCGAGGGATAAGTGGCAAAATCAATCAGTACTTCTAAATTTCAATTGTAGCCCCATGAGGAAATTTCTCAGAATCTGATCCTTACATACTCGGTATTGATGTTGGTCTGGTTTTCTGAAAAACGCGCTCAATTCATGTTTGCTGATCCGAAATTTCCTTAACTCAAAGACATCCAGCATATCCTGATCTTTCATGCTTAAGGCTATCTTCAGTTTCCTTAATATCATGTTATTATTCAGGGATTTCTCGGCTGCAGGAGTTTCGCCGTCCTTTTGGCCTCTTTTCAAAACAATAAATCCATTTAGAAAATGAGCCAACTCTTTGTCATATATCTGTTTGTATTCAGGATCATCTTCTTTTTTAAGCCAGTTGCTGACTTCCTCTCTGGTACTTTCCAGTCCTCCTTTTTTGAAAAGATCGATCATTTCAAAATCATTGAAATCGAAAGTGAATCGAAGGGTTCTCAGAATATCATTATTACTCATAAATCGCTGCTTGTTTCAAATCACTAAGATACTTACAAAAATTAGATGAGGTCTTTTAAAGTGAATTTGCTTTCCAATTGGTCTTTTCCCAAAAAATCAGTGGATCTTTGTGACAGCAACTATCAAAAAAAGAGTGACTCAAGTTCTATTTATAACTCCTCCATTTACCCAGCTGAATACGCCCTATCCCGCTACGGCTTATCTCAAAGGATATTTAAAAACCTTGGGATATGAATCCAAGCAGATGGATTTAGGTATTGAACTGATCTGGAAAATTTTTTCAGTGGAGGGCTTAGGACAGATTTTTCATCAAATTGAACAAAGCCAGATTGAACTGTCTGAAAATTCTGCTAGAATCCTGAGGCTTAAGAAGAAGTATTTGCAAACCATTGATTCTGTTATTGCATTTCTTCAGGATAAAAACCCGACTTTGGCATACACCGTCGTAGAGGGTGATTTTCTTCCTGAGGCTTCCCGCTTTGAGCAAATGGATGATATGGAGTGGGCTTTTGGAACCTTAGGGATTCGGGATAAAGCCAGATACCTTTCCACCTTATACTTGGAAGATATAGGAGACCTGATTACTGAGGCGATAGACTCGAATTTTGGATTTAGTAGATATGCAGAAAGATTAGGCTTGAGTGCGAGAGAATTTGACGAAATGGACGAGGCACTCAAGCAACCCAGTGGACTTTTGGATGAGTGGATGTGTCAAATTTTAGACGCCAAAATCAAAGATGTCAATCCAAAATCAATTGCCTTTTCTGTTCCTTTTCCGGGGAATTTATATGGAGCTTTAAAATGCGGTCAGTTTATAAAAAAGGCTTATCCTGATATCAAAGTATGGATGGGAGGGGGATACCCCAATACAGAGCTAAGATCCTTGAAAGACCCAAGGGTATTTGATTATATTGACTTTATCACTTTGGATGATGGAGAGGCTCCTGTCAAGTTGTTATTGGAATATCTGGATGGCAAAAGACCAGTTGATGAATTAAAAAGAACATTTATTCGGCAGAGTGGTGCAGTGAGATTTATAAATAATTCTGCTGTAAAAGATATTCCCCAGCGAGAAACCGGAACTCCAGATTACAGTGACTTGCACTTGAGAGAATATCTCTCAGTGATCGAAGTGGCTAATCCCATGCATAGGCTTTGGTCGGACGGAAGGTGGAATAAGTTGACTTTGGCGCATGGTTGCTATTGGGGTAAATGCACTTTTTGTGATATTTCTTTGGATTATATCCAACGCTACGAACCCATCAATGCCTCCATTCTTTGTGATAGGATAGAGGAAATCATTGCTCAGACTGGTCAGAATGGATTTCATTTTGTAGATGAAGCTGCACCTCCAGCTTTGATGAGGGATCTCGCTATTGAAATTTTACGAAGAGGCCTATCGGTAGTTTGGTGGACCAATATCCGCTTTGAAAGCAGTTTTACCGCTGATCTTTGCAAGCTCTTACGGGCGTCAGGATGCATAGCAGTATCAGGCGGGTTGGAAGTTGCTTCGGATAGGCTATTAGAGCTTATAAAAAAAGGCGTGACAGTTGGGCAAGTGGCAAGAGTTTGCAATCACTTTACCCATTCAGGGATTATGGTTCATGCTTATTTGATGTATGGATTTCCTACTCAAACTGCCCAGGAAACCATTGATTCTCTGGAAATGGTTCGACAGCTGTTTGAAAGTGGGGTATTGCAGTCAGGTTTTTGGCACCGATTCGCCATGACTGCTCACAGTCCAGTTGGCTTGGCACCAGATTTATTTAAAGTGAAAAATGCTGTTTCAGGACTGGGTCGCTTTGCTAATAATGAATTGCAGCATGAGGACCCAACGGGAGCAGATCATGATCTTTTTGGAGAGGGATTGAGGAAATCACTCTTCAATTACATGCATGGAATAGGATTTGACGTTCCGCTTCATCAGTGGTTTGATCATCAAGTACCTTCAAGCAGTATTCCCAAGAGATATATAGAAAAAGAGCTTCAGGAAGAGCAGTTTCTTTTGAAAGATCAGCAAAGAATAATTTGGATAGGTGAGCAGCCTGAATTAGTGCCTTCAGAAGAGGAAGGTTTTGCTGAACTCATTTTTTCAGGTAAGAAAGAGGATTTTGCCTTGGAGTTACCTGAGGAGTTTGCGGAATGGGTTTACTCTTTTTTGGAGAATGTCGGCTATCAAAATCAGCTTCAAAGGCTGAAATCTATCAAGGAGGATTATGAAGAAAAATTGGGAGATTTTTCCGAATTGGCCGAATCTGAAGTTTGGCAAATATTAAGGGAAAATGGGCTTTTGATCTTTTGATATCTAATTATAGGTTGATAGTTTCGGAGAATTTAATTTGGTTTTCTGCCGAGAAAAATTGTTAAATTGACTCAATATTTAGCCAACATGGAAGAAGAGATTTACCAAAATGTAAAAACTGAGAAAACATCTCGTGAGAGGCAGACCTTTTATAGAGTTACTTTTAATAACAATTCTCAACTTTTGAAAATAGCTGATAACAAGGCAAATATTATCATCAGTATCAATGCATTAGTGATTTCATCTATGGTAGCCCTGGTTGGATACGGATCAGTTTCCAATCAAATAGACATGTCCAATTTGGTGATGTTAATCCCTTTGGTAGTTTTTATTCTTACTTCATTGACATCTACTATCTTGGCTGTTCAGGCAGCAAAACCAAAGATAGTTGGCAAATCAAACCAATCTGTTGAAAAGCGATCAGTCATTTTCTTTGGCTCCGTCTCAGAATTTACCAAAGATGAATACTTGAGAGAGCTCAATGAAACTTTGAAATCCAAGGACGAAATTCAGGATCAAATGTCCACTTCCTTATACTACCAAAGCATGGTGCTCAATCATAAATACAAATTGTTGAGACATGCTTATCAGGCATTTATTTTAGGATTAGTGATCGGAGTAATTGCCTTATTGCTACAGATATTTTGATTAATCTACCCTGTTGAATTCGATAGAATTACCTAGCTGCAAGTTGTAGCTGATGTACTTTCCTTTTTCATCCTCTTTAATCTCTATTTTCTCTCCGCTATTTCCTAACTCAACATTTTTCCAGTTAGAAGGAAGATAGGTCTTCAGTGTAAGTGGAATACTGTAGATAGCGGGGTCTAGTTCAGATTTTAGTGAAATTTGAATCTTTTTGTCCGATTCAATACTAGTACTGATTTCACTATTCATTCTTGCTCTCAAAAACTTGGTAACATCCCGGAAGGTGGCGATCCATAATTGGTTTTCATTTGCTTTCATGTAGGAAAAATATTCCACCAGTTCATTTCTTGTTTTAGGCTCCCAACCTAGGTTTTCTACACCATGAAAAACTAAAACCAACCAAGTATCATCGTGCTTCATGACTGTGTCTACCCAAGATTTCATTTCACCAATTCCGATTCTGCTTAAAGGGCCTCTTTGCCATTGCACATATTCTTTATTTGATTCGCCCGGAGTCATTTTGCTTCCTCGGTTAATTTCCTCCAACCAATCTTCAGGCATTCTATTTCTCAAAGAAGGATAAATCTTATGAGCATATTCCATTACGCGTTCATTCTCCGTTCCATAAGGCCCCTCCGCACTAAAGATTGATTCTTCTCCTATAAATTTGAGGAGATCAGCTTTACTTTGCTCCAACTCATACAGCATGTTTATTTCGTCAAGAACTGCTAACCTGGGGTGAGTAACAGTGTGTGAGGCTATCTCATGTCCCTGTGCGGCATAAGATTTATACTGGTCCCAAGTAGTAGTATCTTCCACATTGTTATGAAATACCACGTCATTGGTGTTTTTCATTTTGCCTTCCCGTATTTTTTGGTAGCCTTCATCCAGTAGAAGATATGCTTCTTTTACTTTTCCTTGCTCGAATAGAGAACCAACTCTAGCATGATAATCCTCCGCCTCAGAGGTGCCTGTGAATGCAATTAGAGAGGCTCGCTCAAAGATATTAGTTGAATCAGTGGGGGTATTGGCGGTTTCTGTAATTATTTCTTTGGGGTCTCTTCCTAAGAATTTTCCTTTACCTGATCCATCTACTTTTCCTGTAATGATGTAAAATGTCCCAGGAAGCCCCAAACTATCCATGATAGGTTTGGCGATGGTAAATTGATTGATAATCCCATCATCGTAAGTGACTGAAATTGCTCCTGATTTATCATTAGGCCATTTTGTGATCTCTGTTGTTACAGTGATGTTGTTTTGACAAGCAAATAGGCCAAAGGTAAATAGAAAGAATATTCCGTAGCGCATGGTTTGATAGGGGTGATGTTTGGAAGTCTAATATCCTCAAAATGATATCAAAGGTCCAACCGCTGATCAAAAAGAAAAAGCCGCTTGAAGCGGCTTAGATTTAATAAGTATACTTGACATAAACTCTCCGATTAATCTTCTGACTATCCGGAGCCAGTTTTATTTGGGATTGCTCGCTGGCTTGATCTGCCATGATTCTAAACATAGGACCTGGGCTAGGAGGAGAGTCCACACTTACATGGTAAACAGAAATATTTCTTATCCCTAAAGTTTCTGCAATAAGGAGAGCCCTGGATTGTGCATTTCTCAAAGCATCGGTCAATAAGGAATTCTCGAGTGATTTTTGAGCAGTTTCTGATACCTGAAAGCTTAAATTAAAACTCATATCTCCTGATTCTTGGATAGCCTCTGCTATTTTTTGCAAGTCTTCATTTTTACTTCCGGTGACAATCCTGAGTGTCTGTCTGGCAACATAACCACTGTCTCTGGAAACCCCACTTCGGTAAATTCTATTAATATCTACAGAGTAATTGTCTGCAATTAATTTATAGTCCTTAATCTTGGCTTTTTTGAGAAGGTCCGCTAAGCGTTGAGTTTTGTTATTGAGGATTTTGGTGGCATCACTAACTTTCATGCCTTTTTCTTCAAGCATAATATTAAAAACTGCCTCGTCAGGGGAAATAAGTCTTTCTGCAAATCCTTCAACCTCAATCAAAGGAACTTGCTGAATTTGTTGGGCGAATACTTGAAAGCCAAAAATGGCAGCAAGTAAGGTTAATGCTATCTTTTTCATAATATTTTCATGTGTTTATAATTTGATTTTTAAAGGTCACATGGAATCTCGCATATTTCCCTCTAACCATGGGGTCATTCCAGTGTGTTTCGGCTCCGATATGCTCGATTTCATTTAAGTAAAAATGGCTTAGTACAATAATTACTTCCAAAACGCGGTCCAAAATTCATATGCTACAGGAATTGCTCATTTAAAAGAAGTGTTTTGACAAATTTTAAGAAAGCCCTGATTTAATCATATTTCAATTTAGTTGAATTCTTTTAAGTCTAAGACTATTTAATACTACTGATACGGAACTGAAGGCCATCGCCGCTCCAGCAATCATTGGGTCTAATAAAAAACCATTGATGGGATAAAGTAATCCTGCGGCGATAGGTATTCCAATGAGATTATAAATAAAAGCCCAAAATAAATTCTGTCTAATTCCCATTACAGTCAGATGCGAAAGTTTAAAGGCCTGAGAGATTTTTTCCAAATCTGATGTAATCAACGTCATCTTGGCTACATCCATAGCAATATCTGAACCATGGCCCATAGCAATGCTGATATCCGCCTGGGCAAGAGCTTCCGAGTCGTTGATACCATCACCAACCATCGCAACCACCTTTCCCTGAGCCTGCAGATTTTTAACATATTCAGATTTATCAGATGGAAGTACCTCCGCGCGGATATTTGTGATAGAAAGTTCATTCCCAACAGCTTCGGCTGTTTGTAGGTTATCGCCCGTTAGCATGTGAACTTCTATCCCTGATTTTTGGAGTTGATGGATTGCGGATTTTGAACTGGCTTTGATTTGATCTTTTATTCCAATGATGGCCAAAACTTGATTGGAATTCGCAAAATAAACCACAGTTTGAGCTTGATCTTTCCAAGAATTAGCTTCTGATTTCAAATCGCCATCCAAAACAATATTCTTGTTTTCTATCAAGCGCTGGTTTCCGACATAATAGGTTTCTCCATTATGAATAGCTTTTATTCCGAGCCCAGTAATACTTTCAAACTGAGCGATTTTAGTACCCTGAATTTCTTGGGTTTTTAAATAGTTGACAATAGACCCCGCAAGTGGGTGCTCAGATTGAGATTCAATAGCGAAGAGCAATGATAAATTTTCCTCTGTGACATCCTCTGAACGAAGCCATTTGATATCGGTAACGCTAGGTTTTCCTTCTGTAATTGTCCCAGTTTTATCCAATACCAAGGTGTTAACCCGATGTCCAATTTCAAGACTTTCTGCATCTCGGATAAGAATATTGTTCTCTGCTCCTTTACCCATCCCAACCATGATGGCTGTAGGAGTGGCCAATCCTAAAGCACACGGACAAGCTATGACCAGAACAGCAATAGAAGTTAATAAAGCATGGGTAAAGGCTTCATCACCTCCAACTAGCATCCATATGGTAAATGTTAGCATGGAGATCGCAATGACTGTTGGGACAAACACTCCTGCAATTTTATCTACCAGCTTTTGAATAGGTGCTTTACTTCCCTGAGCTTCCTGTACCCTTTTGATGATTTGGGCTAAGAGAGTGTCAGAGCCTACTTTTTCAGCAATAAACTGGAAGCTTCCTTTTTGATTGATGGTTCCTGCAAAGATTTTATCGCCCGTTTTTTTGGAAATCGGAATGGGTTCTCCACTGATCATACTTTCATCAATGTAGGACTCACCAGATGTTAATTGCCCATCTACGGGTACTTTTTCGCCAGGTTTAACCAATAAAATATCTCCCTCCTGCATCTCTTCTATGCCTAGTTCTACCTCGTTTCCATCTTTAACAAGGTGAACTGTTTTGGGTTGGAGACCCATAAGTTTTTTCAAAGCTGAAGATGTACTGGATTTGGCTTTCTCCTCCAGCATTTTTCCAAACGAAATAAAGGTGATAATCACCACTGCTGCCTCATAGTAAACATGGGCATCCAAGCCTCTTGAAGTCCAGAATTGAGGATAAATAGTATTGAAAAATGAAAACAGGAAAGCTATACCGGTACTTAATGCGACAAGCGTATCCATATTAGCCTTGCGATGTCTGGCCTGCTTGTATGCATTGATAAAAAATGTCTGGCCAAAGTAAAATAGAACTGGAACAGAAAGAGCCATGCTAATCCATTTTCCGGGTTCCCAGGACATAAAAAACATACCCAAAATGAAGACAGGAATACTCAGGATAGCGGATCCTATGGTTTGTCTTCTGGCCTTCTGATATTTTTTATCCTGTTCCTCGTCTACGGATTTCTGGAGATTTTCAGAATCCAAAATTAATCCATAACCGACTGCTAAAAGCGCTTCATGCAATCCCTGAGGACTAACTTCACCTGAATACTTTACTTGGACCGTGTTTGTGGCAAAATTTACAGAAGCTGATTGTACACCTTCAGTATGTGAAAGGATAGTTTCAACACTGGAAGCACATCCCGCACAGGTCATGCCCGTAACTGGGAAGGTTGATTGATGTATTTCCGTATTTTTCATGCTTCAAATGTCAGATAATAGTTAAAAAAATAGCTTATAGAATTTTGGCAGTTTTTATCAAAATTTTGACCTAGTTGCCTTTTCTAGTTAAATGCTATCCAAGGTAACCCTCGAGTTTTTTCTGGAATTTTTAAATTCACTGGGTGTCATGCCTGTCTCCTTTTTAAATTGGGAAGAAAGGTATGAGGAACTACTATAATCCAGCTGATAGGCGATTTCGGAGAGATTCAATTCTTCATAGGAAAGAAGTTCTTTCACTTTTTCAATTTTCTGTTTTGAAATATATTTTTCTATGGTAATTCCTTCTACTGAGGAGAAAAGCCTACTCAGATAACTGTAATCATGTTGTAATCCGCTGGAAATTAATTGAGAGAAATTTACTTTTCTTTCTCCCTCTGCCTGATGAATTTCTTTGATGATTATAGCTTTGATTTTAGAAATTATAATGGATTTGGGTTCCTCCAATAATTCAAAGCCTAATCCTGACAAATCACCAGCTAGCTGATTTTTTGACGATGTTGAGATTTCTGAATCTAAAGTGACAGTTCCTAACTGAATGGTACTGAATGGGATATTATGCTCTTGCAACAGACTTTTAACTGCCTCAATGCATCTGTGGCAAACCATGTTTTTAATTCTTAATTCCATTTTATCTAGAATTCTTGATCCTTTAACAATCAGGAAGCTGTTAATAATTCCAGAATGAGGTAGAAAAGAGAAGGGCAAAGTAAACAACCTAAGCCTGTATAGAAGGTAGCTGAAACTGCTCCATAAGGAACAAGTTTAGGATCTGTTGCTGCTAGACCTGCTGTCACTCCACTTGAAGTCCCCATTACTCCTCCATAAGCTATAGCCGCGGCAGGGTTATCAAGCCCGATTCTTTTGGCAAAAATGGGAGTCAAAACAGTGACAGCGATAGTTTTTACAACTCCCGTTGCAATGCTCAGGGCAATTACTTCGGAACTGGCTCCCAAGGCTCCTCCCGTGACTGGTCCAACAATATAGGTACATGCCCCGGCACCTATTGTACATAAACTGACAGCATCTCGGTATCCAAAGGTCCAGGCAATGAGTACTCCTGCAATAAAAAACACCAATGTACCGGTGATAAGAGATGCAAGGCCAATCCAGCCGCTCTTTTTGATTAGAAAGAAACTGGCACCCATGGCTGTAGCAACGATGGTAAAGTCTCTAAACATTGAGCCTCCCAGAAAACCAACTCCTTTAAAAAGCTCTAGGTCAGCAAGACCCTTGTTTCCATTTGTAATCAAACCTCCCAAATATCCTAAGTCCAATCCTGCAAAAATTGCGATTGCAGAGCCAGGAATTCTACGCTTGAAAATTGCTCGACTTAACCAATCCGAAACAAAATAAAGGAGCCCAATCAGTAAAAATGCTAGAATCAGCCCATTTTGATCGATTACTTTAAATAGTTCCTGCATCGGTTCTAGGCTTGAAGTTTTCAATCAAAAGCTTGAATGCAAAAAAGGCTAGAATCACTGGGATCACTCCAGCTAAAATGGCCAATATTCCTGATGATAAGGCTGATCTCACGTTGAGGCTAGCTGCCATGGCAATTACCACAGGTATATAAAGCTTTCCCCAGAAATTAATACCAAAGGTCATTTCTGAATCCAGAAGATTTCTTTTCGTTAACCATTCTTTGCAGAGCAATAAAATAATCATGGCAAAGCCAACTCCCCCTACATTTGCATCTATACCCAAAATAGAACCCAATATTTCTCCTGCCCACTGGCCCATCAAAAATGAAAACGCGAGTAAGGCTAATCCGTAAATCATATCAGAAGAGTTTTTTAAGTTCGTTTTTGGTCACTTTACCCATGGCATTTCTCGGTAAATCTTCGAGCTGTATGTAGTTTCTTGGGATTTTATAAGCGGGTAGTCGTTCTTTCAGCCAGGATATTAGTTCTTCTTTTTGAATTGACTCCGAGCAAACAATTCCAGCTGCTACCAACTCTCCCCATTCCTCATCCGGAATACCTATTACTCCACAATCTTTGATTAGAGGATGTTTACGAAGCACTTCCTCTATTTCGAGAGCTGATATTTTATATCCACCGGATTTGATGATATCCACGGAATCTCTCCCCAGTAATTTATAATATCCATCTTCGATGGTAGCAATATCTCCGGTCTTGAACCAACCATCTGAGGTAAAGGCTTTATTTGTTGCTTCTGGTTTCCTCCAGTATTCTTTAAAAACGCAGGGGCTTTTTACCTGTATTTCTCCCGAGTCCCCGAGGTCTATCTCATTATTGTTTTCATCCACAATCCTTATTTGAACCTCTGGTAGTGGGAAGCCAACATGACCGGCTCTTCTTTCTCCCAGGTAAGGATTACTTAGGGCCATTCCGATTTCAGTCATTCCGTAACGTTCCAGCAAATAATGCCCAGATAAGCTTTTCCATTTTTCCATAACTGAGACAGGTAGAGCGGCTGATCCTGAAACCATCAGACGGAAACCCTTCATTTTCTCCTTCAATTCTTTTTGATCCGATTCTGATAATGATTCAATTGCTTGAATGAGTTTGAAATACACAGTAGGTACAGCCATGAAAACATTGATTCTTGTTTGAATAAATGCTTTCAAGACCTCTTCAACTGAAAATGGGTGAATAAACTGAATACAGGCACCTGACCACATGCAGCAACCTAAAACATTGATGATTCCATGTACATGGTGAAGTGGTAAAATCCCCAGAGTATAATCGTTTTGACTCCAATGCCAAGCCTTTACCAATGTTGAAATTTGTGCTTCAATATTAGCATGAGTAGTTAGCACGCCTTTAGGAAGACTGGTGGTGCCGGAAGTGTACAGGATCATAGCACCTCGTGTCAAGGAGATTTCAGGGAGATTTGTGCTATGGGATTTATTTTCGGTTAAAGACTCAATATTTAAACTTCGAATGTTTCCTTTTTCTACAATCGGAGTTAAGATTTCCTGATATTCATTTCCAAAAAGCAAAATTTCTGCTTCTGTATCATCCATTACATACTGCAAGGAGGGAAGAGGGTAGCTGATGCAAAGCGGAACAGCAATACCACCAGCCATCCATATAGCCCATTGGGTTTTGACATAATCAAACCCAGGAGAAACCATAAATGCCACGCGAGTCTGATTCAAATCAGATTGTCCCTGAAGTAGGATGCCGGCTAAATTTTGGGCCTCTGTCAATAACTCTTGGTAATTATAAGAGCCTTTAGCGTCAATGATGGCGATGTTGCTGCTAAATCTCTCAGCGTTTTGGAATAGGGTGAGCATTTGAGAAAATTCTTTTTTCCAATATAGGAAGTACTTTACTGATGAAAGAAACTTTAAACACCCTAAACTTCCGCCATTGGAAAAATCAGGCATAAAAAAAGCTCCGATTAATACCGGAGCTTCAATTAATAAGTGCTGATGTTATTTTTTAACAGCAGGTTTCGGACCTTCTTGCTTGCTTACTTTATCACCGTCCTTCAGTTCTTTGCTCACCACGAAATATGGACCTGAAATGACTTGATCTCCTTCCTGTAAACCTTCCAATACCTCAATGTTTTGGAAATCAGAAATACCAGTCTTGATTGTCTTCATTTTCGCCTCTCCATCTTGCATCACAAATACCAATTCACGCATTTTGGTAGAACCGTCCGCCAAAGTATCCAATTGATCTTCTCTTGTGGTAACTGCAGAAAGCGGAAGAGATAACACGTTTTCTTTTTGATTGGTGATGATCTCCACAGCGGCTGTCATCCCTGGTCTAAACGGATATTTGTTTCCAGCTGCGACCAAATCAGCATAAGAACTATTGAGAATTCTGATTTTCACTTCGAATTCCGTAACTGCATCTGCTGAAGGTTTGGTATTCGCTGTGTTTGCAATGCTAGTTACTATTCCTTTGAATTTTTTTCCTGAGAAAGAATAGGCATCTACTTCAATAATGGTCGTATCACCCTTGCTCAATCGAACAATATCATTCTCATTTACATCTACCCTTACTTCCATTCTGGAAAGGTCAGCTATGGTTAGCATTTCAGTACCCGCCATTTGCTGTGTTCCAACAACACGCTCACCTTTTTCTACCAAAAGATTGGATACAATTCCGCTAACCGGGGAATAAACGTTGGTTAATCGTAAATTTTCAGCCGCTTCGTTTACAGTAGCTTGAGAACTTTTCACAACAAATTCTGCAGCCACTACGCTTTGCTTTGCTGCTTCTAAGTCTTTTTGTGCTGTGATGTAATTCGCCTGAGCCTGCTCAAATTCGGAGTCTGAGATAGCCTTTTGCTCATAAAGTTTCTTTTGTCTGTTGTATTCCAGTTCACTTCTGGTATACTGTGCTTCTGCTCTCTGAAGACTTGCTTTAGCCTGTGCCAAATTGGCTAATTGCTGGTTCAAGTTTGCACGGCTTCTATCTAGTGCTGAAACAAAATTATCAGGTCTGATTTTCACTAGAAGTTTACCGATTTCTACAGAATCACCTTCAGCGACATTAAGTTCTATAATTTCACCGGCAACATCCGGGCTAAGGTTTACTTCAATTTCCGGCTGGATTTCTCCGGAGGCACTTACCTTCTCAATGATGGAATTTTTTCCAACTGAAGCTACTTCTACATTGGTGACTTTTTCCCCACCAATCCATCCTGCCGCACGGCCGATGATTGCAAAAACGATGATAACACCTACTATTCCAAGTAGGTAGTAAAGGAGTTTATTTGATTTTTTATTAGCCATGGCTTAGTTAAGGTTGATAGGGTTTCCTAGATAGAAATCAAGGACTTTTACTCTGAAAATATAGGTGTATTTAGCGTTCAATAAATCGGCCTGAGCATTGAAGTAATTGGCTTGAGCCACTTGAAAATCAACTGAATTAATAGCGCCTAGATCAAATCTTTGCTGTGCTATTCTAAATGATTCCTCCAAGCTTTTCACTCTAGTCACAGAAGCAGAGTAGGATTGCTGAGCAGCCAAAGCTGAAGTGTATGCTGATTCAATATCCTGTCTCAATTGATTTTTAACTTCTATTTCAGTTACTTCAGCAAGTTGCCTCTGTACTCTTGCTCGCTGAAGAGATGCTTTATTGCTTAATTGAGAAAAGATGGGAATGTTCAATTGCAAATTCACAGACTGAGAAAGGTTGTTTTCTATCTGAGTGGTGAATGCATCGAGTTCTCTCCCAGGGATTCCTCTGTCCACATAGTTAGAGAAAACATTGGCTCCAATGCCTAAGGTTGGTAAAAAAGCTCCTCTTGCTGCTTTTACTCCATATTCTGCACTTTCAATATTTTTCTCAGCTGCTTTTAATTCTGGCATGATTGCTAAGGCACTTTCATAAATCTGAGAAGGATTTTCAGTTGCCATTAGAGACTCGTTGATTTCGAATTTAGGTTCAATTACCTCGAATTCATCCGTGAAAGGAATTTGCATCGCTTGAGCCAGATTTAACTTTGCTATCCTAAGCGAATTTTTTGCATTGATTACTTCCAGTTCATTAGTAGCATTTTGAGCTTGTAAATCCAATTGATCTGAAAGGGGAAGAGAACCAGCCTCTACCAAACGAGTGGTTCTTGCCAGCTGATCCTTTGTTGTTTTCAATTGATTTTCAGCAATATTCACTTGCTCTCGGTTGAAGACAACATTCACAAACAAATTGATCACATTCAGGGTGATATCATTTTTGGTTGCTTCAATATTGTACAAACCCGCCTCGATGTCAGCTTGTGCCTGATTGATTGAGCTGTTGATTCTTCCTCCAGCAAAAATACTGACATTGGAGTTGGCGAATAAGTTGATGTTACCGATCCTTTGGGTTTCAAAGAGGTTTGTAACCGGGTTGATGGATCTACCCCATCTATATCCTGAGCTAGCGCCTGTCTGGAATGAAGGATATCTACTTCCTTTGTTTTGAAGAAGGGTAGCTTCATTGCTGAGTTGGTTCAGTTCTGATCTTTTGAGGGAGAGGTTGTTCTCTAAAGCAATTTGAACAGCTGTTTCCAGATCATAGGCTCCGGAGACATCTTGGCTCATTGCAGAAAAATAACAACCAATAACCCAAATAATACTAAGTATAAACTTTTTCATGTGGTGAGTTAAAGGTCAATATCTGGTATGTAAATTAATTCTTTTATCCAGGGGAGTGATTTCAGGTATTCAATAGTGATTGGGTTGATTCCGGAATCCATTTCAATTACATGGCAGGCCAGGTCGTTTTTGCCTTTTCTCGACACCGACATAGTAGCAATATTGGCTTTTTCCTGAGCTATAACCGAAGAGATGAAAGCAATAGCTCCTGATACATCTTGCGCTTTGATGATCAATGTGTGCATCTGAGCAGAGAAATTGGCAACAAAACCATCCACCTCAGCAATATTAATCACGCCTCCTCCTAAACTTTCTCCAACTACTTCTACTTTCTTTTCTCCTTTAGTTAAAAGGAGTTTAATCGTATTAGGATGATGCACAGATGAATTACCGATCGATTTAAACTGGTATTTAAAATCTATTTCCTCTGCAATTTTTAAGGCATCTTTTATTCTCTCATCATCGGTTTTAAAGTCCATTAGTCCTCCAATGATGGCTCTATCACTGCCATGGCCTTCATAGGTTCTGGCAAATGAATTATAAAATACAACTTGTGCTTGATCTGGCTTGGAGCCAAGAACTCTAATAGCAGCTCTTGCTATCCTTACAACTCCTGCCGTGTGCGATGAAGATGGGCCAATCATTACAGGTCCTATCATATCAAAAATGCTACTTTTTCCAGCCATTGCCCGAAATATCCAATTTTGGTGCTAAAGTCAAATCTATTTGTAACTATCGCCTAAAATTGCCAATTAATGGCCATTTTAGAGGCATATTATTTCTCAATTCTTAAAATTTAACTCCATTCTAAATAGACAGTTTAGAATAATGTCCGATTACGTACAAGGCTATGAGCGATTTTGAAACAGTTCTTTATAAATCTTCCGATTCTGAGACATGGCTATCCGATCCCATGGGAAGGATTCCCAATCGAGCCATGTATTTTGGAGATGGTCTTTTTGAAACAATGGTCTATGATGGAGAGCAAATCAGGTTTTGGGATTACCATTGCGAAAGGCTTTCATCCGGCTTGACTTTACTAGGATTTGAAGATTTTAAAATTCCGGCAACAGAAATTACACATTTAGCGGATTTTTACGGAAGTGGAAAACCGCTTAGAATAAGGTGGACTGTTTATCGAGAGGGATTGGGAAAATATAGCCCTGAGAGTAATTTAGTGTCCCAGGTACTTCACTTTCAGTCTTTTCATGCAGCACCGAAGTTGAAGGAAATTGCCGGTTTTTCTGATAGTATATTTCTGGTCGGAAATGCTTTTTCCTCACTTAAAACAATTTCAGCGCTTCCCTATGTCCTTGCCAATCAAGAAAAGGTGAAAAAGGGCCTGGATGAATTGATTTTAATGGATAATACTGGAAATATTTCTGAAGGTAGTACATCCAATATTTTTTGGATGAAGGATGGAAGGATTTTCACGCCATCTCTATCGACGGGTTGTATTGATGGTGTGGGAAGGAGAGTTTTAATTGAAAAATTAGCTCAAATGGGATTTGAAGTAAATGAGGGAGAGTTTGGACAGACTGACTTATTGAATGCTGATTTGGTTTGGGTCAGCAATGTCACGGGTATCAGTATGATCCATCAAATTGAAAATCAAAAATTTGATCCAAATCTTCCTGATTTTCTGGAAAACATTTTATGATTCTTGCTTAAAATGAAAGAATAAAATGAAGACCTTTCTTCTAAAATCTTATATTTATCGCTTTAATCAAACCAAACACCTTTTTGTATTAAAGGAATTAACCATAAAACCCAACCTATTTAAATTATGCTCTTAGAACCCTTAGACCTGGCGGTATTTATAGGATACTGTCTATTGATTATCGGAATGGGGCTTTTTGTTTCTCAAGAAAAAAAAGGTCACGTAAAAAACTCCTCTGATTACTTTCTTGCTTCTAAAGCACTCCCTTGGTGGGCAGTTGGAGCTTCTTTGATTGCTTCCAATATTTCCGCGGAACAATTTATAGGGATGTCTGGATCAGGCTTTGCCCTTGGTCTTGCCATTTCTACTTATGAGTGGATGGCAGCAGCGACTCTCTTAGTCGTAGCGATATTCTTTTTGCCAGTTTATATCAAGAAAGGTATTTACACCATGCCAGGATTCTTGCTGGATAGATATGATACCAGAGTGCGTACTACCATGGCCATTTTCTGGCTTTTATTGTATGTTTTTGTCAATCTTACCTCAGTTTTATATCTAGGCGCACTAAGCTTAAATACCATTCTGAATGTTCCTTTGGTTTATGGAATTATAGGTCTGGCTTTGTTTGCGATGATTTACTCCATTTACGGAGGATTAAAAGCAGTTGCTTGGACAGATGTAGTGCAAGTGGTATTCTTGATTGTGGGTGGCTTGGCTACTACCTATATCGCGCTTCAAATGGTAGGCGGAGGAGATGCTTGGGAAGGCATTGGCTTATTAAGAAAAGAGGTTCCTGGACATTTTTCTATGATTTTATCGAAAGGTGAAATGATGATTCCTGATGGTCAGGGCGGAACAAGAGATGCTTATCTTGACCTTCCGGGAATTTCAGTCTTGGTTGGCGGTATGTGGATTACCAATTTAAGTTACTGGGGTTTTAACCAATACATTACCCAAAGAGCATTGGCCGCAAAAAGTTTGGATGAAGCTCAAAAGGGGATGATTTTCGCAGGTTTCTTGAAATTATTGATGCCATTGATCGTGGTGATCCCTGGAATTGCAGCCTTGGTAATTGTCAATAATGGTCTGGATGCGACATTCATAGAATCCATGAAAGATCCTGGTACTGGCTTGATCAAATCAGATAGAGCTTACCCTACTTTATTACAATTACTCCCAGTGGGTCTAAAGGGCTTGGCCTTTGCTGCTTTGACTGCTGCAATTGTGTCATCATTGGCATCTATGGCTAATAGTACCTCTACTATTTTCACCATGGATATCTACAAGAAGTACTTTGGTCAAAATGCATCTGAGTCCAAGCAGGTTTCTGTAGGAAGGATTACGGCAGGAGTAGCATTTTTTATTGCTGCATTGGTAGCTCCAGCATTGGGTCAATTGGATCAGGCATTCCAGTTCATTCAGGAATATACCGGATTTATCAGTCCGGGAGTTTTCGCTATTTTCTTCTTCGGAGTTTTCTGGAAAAAAACTACTTCCAATGCAGCTTTAGTGGGCGCAGGATTAAGTATCCCACTATCCATAGTTTTGAAAGTAGTGTTCCCTGCTTTACCGTTCATTGATAGAATGGGTGTGGTATTCTTGATACTTGCTGCCTTGATGATTATTATCAGTTTGGTAGAAGGAAAAGGAAAAGATCATCCAAACAGCATTGAAATCAATAAGGCATTGTTCAAGACAAGCCCAGGTTTCAAGATTGGGGCATTCATCATTTCTGGAATCATTGCCGCTCTTTACATAGTATTCTGGTAAGAGATGAGAAAATTATTATTAGGACTTGATTTAGGCAGTTCTTCTGTTAAAGCGTCTCTTTTGGATGCCGATACAGGGAAATCTTTAATATCAAAGGCCTTCCCGAGCCAGGAAATGCCCATTGATTCACCTGAATCAGGTTGGGCAGAACAAGACCCTGAAATGTGGTGGAAATATGTGGTGCAGGCTAGCAACTTTGTAATTAAGGAGGCTCAAGTCAAAAAAGGTGAGCTTCAAGGAATTGGAATTGCCTATCAAATGCATGGATTGGTTTTGGTTGATAAAGACCAGAACGTCTTACGATCCTCCATTATCTGGTGTGATAGCCGAGCTGTTTCAATTGGAGAAAAAGCTTTTCAAACAATAGGGGAGGAATATTGCCTTTCTCATTTGCTTAATTCTCCGGGTAATTTTACTGCATCCAAGTTGCGCTGGGTAATAGAAAACCAGCCCGAGTTGGCAGCAAAAATTCACAAAATGATGTTGCCTGGTGATTTTATCGCCATGAAATTGACTGGGGAAATTCTAACTTCTGAAACGGGTCTTTCTGAAGGAATTTTCTGGGATTTCAAGAAAAATGGAATAAGTGAACAGGTACTCAAAAACTACCAAATCGCTGAGTCATGGATTCCAGAGGTGGTTCCTTCTTATTCATTGCAAGGGAAGGTGAATTCCAAGGCCTCCCAACTCACAGGAATTGAAGAAGGTGTTCCTGTTTCTTACCGTGCGGGTGACCAGCCTAATAATGCATTTTCATTGCAGGTTCTAAAGCCCGGTGAGTTGGCTACTACAGCAGGGACTTCCGGTACCGTATACGGTGTATGCGATACACCTTTATATGACCCAAAATCACGGGTAAATACTTTCGTCCATGTGAATCATACAGAAAAAAAGCCTTCATACGGTGTTCTTTTATGTGTCAATGGAACTGGTATTTTAAATAGCTGGGTGAAAAAGGCTATGGGAGCTTCCAAAATAGATTATGAAGAGATGAATCAATTTGCCCATTCTGCTGGAATTGGGGCTGGGGGATTGACTTTTATCCCTTTCGGAAATGGAGCTGAAAGAATTCTACAGAATCAGCAGCTGGGAGCACATCTGCTTGGGCTTGATTTACTGAAACACGATAAAAGGCACTTAATGAGAGCAGCCCAAGAGGGCATAGTTTCAGCTTTGACATTCGGATTTAGAATCATGAAAGATATGGGACTGAACCTTAAGACAGTCAAAGCTGGTAAAGCAAACATGTTCTTAAGCCCAGTTTTTAGGCAAGCTTTTATTCACATGAATCAGGTAAGCTTGGAGCTGTATGACACCGATGGGGCTCAGGGAGCTGCTAGAGGAGCTGGAATAGGAGCTGGTGTTTATGGATCTGAAACCGAAGCTTTTCAAGGACTGGAACTGCTTGAGACTTTCGAGCCTAATGAGAATTTTATAGAACCATATGAGGAAGTTTATTCCCGTTGGCATAAGTGCCTGGAGGGAATCCAAAAAATGGCCTTATAATTACTGAAGACAAACCTAAATAAACCTATTATGACGAAAACCTATTTTAAAGGGATTGACAAAATTTCCTACGAAGGAAAAGAAAGCGACAATCCATTGGCCTTCCGTTATTATGACCCTAATCGAATGATTGGTGGAAAAACGATGAAGGAACATTTCAAATTTGCTATAGCTTATTGGCATTCCTTCTGCGGAACAGGTGGAGATCCATTTGGTCCTGGAACAATCAGCCATCCTTGGGATGCTAATCCAGATCCTATCCAAAGAGCAAAAGATAAAATGGATGCTGCCTTTGAATTTATCACCAAAATTGGAGCTCCTTATTATTGTTTTCATGATATCGATCTGATTGATGAAGGAAACTCTTTGGTAGAATATGAAAAACGCATGGAGATCATTTCTGACTATGCACTTCAAAAGCAAAAAGAAACAGGGGTAAAATTACTTTGGGGTACGGCTAATGTATTTAGCAATCCTCGCTACATGAATGGAGCCTCGACTAATCCAAATTTTGATGTAGTGGCATGGGCAGGAACCCAAGTGAAAAATGCGATTGACGCTACCATTAAGTTAGGTGGTGAAAATTATGTTTTCTGGGGAGGACGAGAAGGATATATGTCTTTGTTAAATACTGACATGAAAAGGGAAACTGAGCACTTAGCTCAATTTCTTGGTATGGCTAGAGATTATGCAAGAAAAAATGGGTTCAAAGGGACTTTCTTTATAGAGCCCAAGCCGATGGAGCCAACTAAGCATCAATATGATTATGATTCAGCAACTGTTATCGGCTTCCTGAGACATTTTGGCTTGGACAAAGATTTCAAGTTAAACATCGAAGTAAACCATGCTACCTTGGCTGGACATACTTTTCAGCATGAATTGCAAGTAGCAGCTGATGCTGGTATGCTAGGAAGTATAGACGCCAATCGAGGAGATTATCAAAACGGTTGGGATACTGATCAATTTGCTTTGAATCTGCAGGAATTGACTGAGGCCATGTTAGTATTGTTGACTTCAGGCGGTCTTCAAGGCGGAGGAGTGAATTTTGATGCTAAAATCCGTAGGAACTCGACGGATATGGATGATTTATTCCTTGCACATATTGGAAGCATGGATGCTTTTGCCAGAAGTATGATGATTGCACAGGACATCCTGGAAAAATCAGATTACCTAGAAAGAAGAGTTCAGAGATATTCCAGTTTCGATTCAGGCAAAGGGAAAGATTTTGAGCAAGGTAAATTAGGCCTAGAAGATTTACGAAACTATGCTGCTCAAGTAGGAGAGCCAACCCAAATCAGTGGTAAGCAGGAATACTATGAGAATTTATTGAATCGTTTTATTTAAATTAAAGAGGCAATCGCCTCTTTTTTTATGACCAGACTATGAGAAATATACTTGCATTACTTCTTATTACCTTTCTGTTTTCCTGTACAGATAAATTTGAATCTGTAGTAACGCTTCCCTCTGTTCTAAGCGATGGAATGGTTTTGCAAAGAGACAAACCGGTTACCATTTGGGGAAAAGGAATCCCAGGAGAAAAAGTACGAGTAAGTATTGCCGGGTCAATTTCCAGTGGAAAAGTATTGCCTGATAGTACCTGGAAAGTGAGTATACCTGCCAATGTAGCTGGAGGTCCACACCTCATGCAAGTAAATCAACAACAAGTGAAAGATGTGTATTTCGGGGACGTTTGGCTTGCCGGGGGACAGTCCAATATGGAGTGGCCTTTAAAGTCTGGGGTGATAGGTGCCAAAGAGGAATATGAATCAGGAGGAATTCCTTTGATTCGTTTTTTTAAAGTTGAAAAATCTTACGCAGCTATTCCGAGATCAACAATTCCACCAGCTGAATGGCGAAAGGCAGATAGTTCTAATTTGATGGATTTTTCAGCCATAGCCTGGTTTTTTGCGAAAAAAAATCACCTGGAAATGGGAGTTCCGGTTGGAATTATAGAGTCCAATTGGGGAGGAACTCCTGCAGAAGGATGGACTAAAGCAGAGATTTTGGCTGAAATGCAGAATATGTCCTTTTCTGAGGAAGCATTGGATATGCAAGAAAATCAGGAGAAATGGGAGAGGGAATTTCAGGCAAATGAAAATCGGAGAGAAATGAGGGATATGATGGTTCATCATCCAGATTCTACGTCGGCAAAGGATGCATCATCTGTTTCATACAACGATTCAAACTGGAAGAGAATTAACCTTCCAGCAGATAATCCTCTTTCAGATATTGCATGGTTGAGAAAATCATTCAATCTGACTAAGGTTTCTGATCTGGAGCTTATTTTACCTGCGATTGATCAAATGGCTTTCATTTACATCAACGGAAAACTGGTTCATCACAAAGACTGGGGTTCTGTAATGCCAGATGTTGAAGTTCCGGCCGATCTCTTATTTACCGGAAAAAACGTGATCACAATTAGAGTCATCAATACCTGGAACAATCAACCAAGAATTGGAGAAAAAGGTATGATGTATCTTCTTCAGGATGGTAGAAAAATAAATCTAGAAGGAACTTGGGCATATTCCAATGATTTGGTCGAGCCTAAACTTCCAGAGGTAAAGTGGTATAACTGGATGCCGGGAGCCATGTACAATGCCATGATTCACCCCTTGGTGAATTATACTTTAAGAGGGATTATTTGGTATCAGGGTGAAAGTAATGCTGGTAGAGCAGGAGAGTACCAAGTTCTGTTTTCTACTTTGATTTCAAGTTGGAGAACAGCTTGGAATTCTAATGAGCTTCCATTTCTCTTTGTTCAGTTAGCGAATTTCATGGAAAGAAAGGAAATGCAACCAGAAAGCAACTGGGCAGCATTGAGAGAAGCTCAGCGTAGAACTCTAGAGCTTCCGAAAACCGGAATGGCTGTAACAATTGATATCGGGGAAGAAGATGATATTCACCCCCGAAATAAAAAAGATGTAGGGGAGAGGCTTTGGCTCCAAGCAAAAAAGATCGTTTTTAATGAACAAGTGGTTGCTTCAGGTCCTGAAATTAAATCCATATCCAAAGATGGAGCGCATTTAACTTTGACCTATGAGTCTATAGGTGAAGGCCTGACTCTGGTAAAAGATGGAGATGTATTAGGTTTTATCATCAAAGACCAAAATGGCAAGTGGCATCAGGTTAAGGGACAAATTGAAGGAAAAGATCAAGTGAAAATTCCATTGGAAAGTGGAATTGAACCTATGGAACTACGCTATGCCTGGGCCGATAACCCTGAAGTCAACTTAATCAACTCAGAAGGACTTCCTGCTATCCCATTCCAGAAAATAATGGCTAAGAAAGAGGAGTAACCCTATTTTTCTTTCACATCTTGAACTTGCTGCATTTGATTGACCAATTCCGCATATTCTGGACGTGAAGGTATTTTAACCACGTTTTCCAAAAAATCAATGCTTTCAAATAGGACTCCTTCCCAATCTTTGGAGGTAATGGAGCTGGCTATTACATGGTCTCCTGCCTGAGGGAATGCCACTTCTCTCTTTAGGGACTCAGGAGTGGATACCTGTTGATACATCTCGAGCATTTTGGGAACAGAAACCACAAAATCCTGCTCTTCTGCACTTTTATAATAATAGCCTAAAAATAAAGGCTGATTTATCTTTTTGAACGTGTTTTCATTCATCATGCTGTATAATAATACAGCTAAACTTTCATAAGCGTGGATATGGTAATCTTCAGACCAAAAAGCAGCTTTATCACCTTTTCTTTCCTGATGAATAACACTGTTTTCCATCATGGTTTTTTCCATTAGAAACTTTGACCAAGGCTTGAAAAGAGGCTCTAGCCTACCTCCATTATCCCTCACAGCTGGGGAGTAAAGCATGATGGCTTTAATATCTTCTTGCTGACTAGCTAGGAGTAGCGTCAATGCTCCTCCCATGGAAGTGCCAATTACAATTACTTCATCTCCCAAGCTTTTTCCGATTTGATAAGCTTCACCTGCAGCATCAGCCAGTTTTTGAGCACTTAAGTACTCCATACCGTTCTCTCGTCTGATTCCATGCTCAGGTAATCGGGTTACAAAAAGGTTGGCCCCAAAATGGTCTGCTAAAAATCTATGCACAGGATCACCTTCCATAGGACTGGCTCCAAACCCGTGAATATACACGATAGAGTAGGGTGTTTTTCTTTTATTGGCGCTGTCAGCCCAAATGATGTATGCCTCATTTCCAGCTTTCAATCCTTTTACAGTATCCTCTCTTTGTTGGATATATTCAGAAAGCTCATTGACTCGAGTAGGAACCTCAGGGAATTGGATTAGTAATTCCTGCTCTTCCACTTTTGGGCCCAGCATATAGACTATGGCAATAACCATTGCAGTGGCAAAAAGCCCAAGGAATATTTTACGAAGCATATCTCTAGTTCAGTTTCAAAATTGGAGAGCTCGAATTTACGACGATTTGGTTACCATTTTTCAGAAATAAAAAAGTCCTTGTTTTCAGTTGTGAGTTATTGGAGATGTTACCCTTAAAACTAAGCCCAATCAACCTGTCGAATTTTCTAAAATCTCTGATCTCCGACAATCGAATACCTTCTAAATTTTCAAATAGATAAGAAATATCAGAACCAGCCTGAAGTTCGCCATAGGACTCTGTCAGGGTGATAGCGATGTTGGAGATATTTCTAAAATCATAGATCGGCAAGCAACTTAAGGCAAAGGCTCTTCCAAGCTGAGAACTACCTGTAGAGTTCTCGGATAATAATTCAGGTTCTAATTCCAGTACCACTTGGAAGTCTTTTGAATCAACGGTATCTGTTGATTTAGAGTAAGTATTATTTTTATAGGGCAGGTACAGCACTTTGAGATCTATTGCATTAGCTGCCCGCGGTGGTGGACAAGATTCGTATAAATCAGGTAATTGCTCTTGAACACATGAAGGCCCCACCAAAAAAGCTAAGTATCCAAAACACAGAATCAAAGTGCTATTGATAGATTTTGAGGTAAATAGTGTTTTCATAGCAAGTGATAAGATGCTTTTAAAGAAAATAAATCATTTTTATTTGAATGTCAGAATCCTAGATAGAAACATTCATTATATATACTTAAATATCTGAAAATGAGTTTTATAAAACATGAAATAAATATACTCAGAATGAAGTCGGGATAAAAACACTCTTTTGCTGAAGTAACAGAAATTAAATTTCTGGAAATTTTGATGTATCGATTTACTAATATTGCCGTATAAGCAAAAAAGTACAATCATGAAAAGAGCCCTTTTATTTTTCCTGTTCCTCCTAGTATTCAATTTCGTCAACGCACAGGAACCTGTTCCTTCCCGCTCTGTTTATCTCGAAATCGGTGGGCCGGGACTTCCATATAGCTTCAATTATGATTTTCGATTTGATAAAGAAAGAATGGATTCCTGGGGTATGAGAGTTGGGATGGGAGGTTATACAGTTTCTGATAACGATTCTTTTTTCTCAATACCATTGATGGTAAATAAGCTATATGGGAAGGGTCCACATTATTTTGAGTTAGGATTTGGCGCCACTTTTTTTGCCTTTGATACCTATGACAATACCTATTGTATCGATGGTTTTTTCAATCAAAACGGAGAATATGTGTGCAGGCAATACTCCTCTGATAGTTATTATAGTTTTATCCTAGATGTAGATGGTTCTCCTAGTGTAATGGGAACGATGAATTTTGGTTATAGAAAAGTCCCTGTGGATGGAGGTTTTACTTGGAAGGTCAATATCAACCCCATATTTAACAACAATGGTTTTTGGCCACTCTTTGCAGGAATAGGCATTGGTTATTCATTTTAAAAGATTATGAAAAAATTTGTAGTAGTATTTTTATTTCTTTCCCTGATTGGACATTCTGCTTCCTACGCCCAACAAACAGAGAGAGAGCAAGGCAGAGGAGTTTATTTTGAGCTTTTTGGTAGCGGCCTTACCTATTCTATCAATTATGATCAAAGATTTGAAAAGCGATTTGATGGATTGGGCTTCAAAGCGGGTCTTTCCTACATTGGAGTAGATGGCACCTCTGTGGCAACTTTTCCCTTAGGATTAAATTACCTGCTTGGGAAGAATGGAAAATACTTTGAAATGGGTTTAGGTGGGACTTACTTGGCGGGAGCCGATAGATCAAATACCTTTTTCTCAGGAGATAGCAGAACGACAGGAGATGGATTTGTGGGGAATTTGATTCTAGGCTATAGAAGTGAACCTCAAGATGGAGGATTTTTGTTCAGGGCCTCTGTCACGCCAATGTTTGGATCAGGGTTTTTCTGGCCCTTTTATGCTGGTTTCAGTTTTGGTTATGCTTTTTAAATTTCAAAACCATAATCTCTCTCAACCTTACAAATTCTTGTTTTATAGCATTGATACCATTTGAGTTTGCCTAAAGTTTGGGCCTCTAGGTGATCTAGATTTTGCTTCCAGATTTTGATGGATTCCAAATCCTTCCAATAACTAACCGTGATTCCTACTTCATTTCTTGCGCTTTCGTGCCCAAGATATCCTGCTTGCTGACTGGCTAAGTTTACCATCAATTTTGACATTTCTGCATAGCCAGCTGTTTCTTCGCTTAAAATCGAAGAAAAAATCACTGCATAATAGGGGGGAGCTGGAGTCTGAGCTAGCATCTGTATTTATTTTTCGTATTCCATATAGTTTTTAGTTTTTTGGAAAACCTCGTTACCAAAAGTTTGACTTACCAAATACAAAGCCAAATCAATCCCTGCAGAAATTCCAGCCGCTGTAAAAAGCCGATCCCCTGATTGAACAAATCTGCTTTTTCGAATAGGAATAGAGGTAGGGCTTAACTTTAAAATATCATCATAAACCTCATGATGTGTACAGAATTGTTGTTGATTTAGTAAGCCAAGTTTGGCAGGTATCCTCGCACCAGAACAAACAGTCATAGTCCACCTTGAAGACTGGATAAGTCTATTTAGCTGATTTAGGGAATTTTGTTTTTCGATCACCCTTTTGCTTCCGTCTCCACCAGGGATTACTAAAAAATCTAATTGCTCAACTGAATCAAATGATTTAGCTGGTTTCACTGTCAGATTGCCAATGGTTGTTAGGCTGTTTAAGGAATCTCCTATAGTAAATACCTCGAGTTTTTCTTTACCGATAATTTCACTCGCTACTGAAAAAACCTCAAATGGTCCTGCGAAATCAAGAACTTCTACATCCGGAAAGATGTAAACACCTAAGCTTAATTTTTGTCCTGATTGGGCCATATCTGATGAATTTGAACTAGTAGAATTTTGGAAAATGAAATGAAGTTAATCCTGATTATTTGTTCTGATTAATTTTTGAGAGTTTCCTCCTTTGATTTGAATCAAATAATTATTTCTGCTTAATCAAATTATAAAAACCCATCGTAATTTTGTATGCAAGACGAGTAATTATTTTCCATAGGCAAAATATTATTTCGTTTACTGTATTCTATTTATCGTAAAGATAAGATCTCATAGGGTTAGTTGATTAAGAGTACAAACCAAATAGGGCTCCTTCCCTGAAAAAGGAATAGTGATTTTTGTTTATCACCAAGAGCCCCGGCCTAAAACCGGGGCTTGTTTTTTACTTATCCAAGCTTTCCAACACCATTTTAACCAGCTCCGCCTTGTCTTCATTAGGTATCCATCTGGCTACGATGAGTAGATCATTTTCAGGGTCCACATAGATCATGTTGGTTCCTGCTCCAATATGTAAAAAGGCAGATTTTGGAGCTGCAGGAACTTGTTTCAAGTCTTCATTTAAAAAGTAATTCATGAAACCATAGGAAGGATTGGCCGGAGTAGGGGTCTTTGATTTTTTGATCCATTCAGGAGCTATCAATTGTTTTCCATTCCAAGAACCATTTCTAAGAGTTAAATAGCCAAACCTTGCCTGATCCCAAGCGGAAAGCATCATTCCTCCTCCCCAATGAGATCCACCACTGACTGATTGAATAATCTGACCATCAATGATTACAAAGGAGTTTTCATAGCCTGTCCAGCGCCAAGTATCACTGGCGCCTATCGGATCCATGATTTTTTCTTTCAAGACAGTTGGAAGTGGTTTTCTCCATATATTCAAAAGTGCTAATGCCAATACATTTACTCTTGTATCATTGTATTCATACACAGATCCAGGCGCATTTTGCGGCCTTGCTCTTTTTTTGGCTACTCCTTCACTAGGTCTATCTGCCCAATCAGGCTTACCCCATAAGCTTCCTTCCCAATCTGAAGTTTGTCTCAATAAATGATCCCAAGTAATGGTTCTGTTATGTTCTGTGTCAAAAAGCTCAAAAACATCCTCTTCAAAAAAATGATCAGACTTATTAACCATCAATTTCGCGGGTTCATAGGGGTAAATCGGGGCCATGTAAGGATAGACCAGATCATTTTCGTCTGCGATTAAGCCTTCTTGGACAGCTAATCCAGCGGTGGTAGATAAAAAGCTTTTGGCGACCGAAAATGTCAAGTCGACTCTATTAGGTTCACCCCATTGACCGACTACATATCCTTTGTAAATAATGAGACCTGTAGCAGGACCTCTGGTTTTCATTGGACCCACAGGATAGCCGAATGGTTCGCGCCCAAAACCAGATTCATAATGTGCTATTTTTAAATTTGGATTTGCATCGCTTTCATGAGTTTTGGCAAATTGAATTGCCTGAGCAATTTTGTCCGAATTCATACCCAATTCGGAAGGAGATTTTTGCTCCCATGTGCCCTTATTTGGGAAATAAACCTGGGCAATGGATAGTTCTGAAAATAAACAAAGGATCAGGGCAGTAATGTAGAATTTTGTCATGATTGGATGATTTATTGCGATTTTACCAAAAAAAGAAAGTAAAGCCTCACCGTTGATGTATTTGAGGAATATGGTATCAAAATTAGATCATATCAAACTCTTTCTTTTTTCCTTGGTTAAATTTCTGAACTTTATAAGCAAGTAGATTAGAATACACATTGTTTTACCCAGCAAAAAAATGAAAGAGGAAAAAATTTACATCATTGGTGCAGGAATATCAGGATTGATTGCCGCTTTGGAATTAGAGAAAGCAGGATTTTCTCCTGTAATATTGGAATCAAGCGATCAAGTTGGAGGTAGAGTTAAAACTGATGTGGTAGATGGATTCCTTTTGGACCATGGGTTTCAGGTATTGAATACTGCTTATCCCGAGGCCAAGAAATATCTGGATTTTCAAGCCCTTCATTTGAAGACTTTTGATCCAGGAGCAGTAATTCTTAATTCGAAAGAGTCCTATATCATTTCAGACCCAATGAGAAATCCATTGAAAATTATGGGGATGGTATTTTCTAAGGTTGGGACCTTTTTGGATAAAGTGAAAATGTTTGCTTTGACTCAGGAATTGAAGAAAAAGACCAATGAGGAAATTTTTAACACTCCAAGTTTACCCACCCTTCAGTATTTGAAAGCATATGGGTTTTCTGATCAAATAATTACCAATTTCTTCATTCCTTTTTTCAGAGGAGTTTTTCTTGAAAAACAATTAAATACCTCCTCCAGAATGTTTGAGTTCGTGTTTAAAATGTTTTCCCTTGGTCATGCTGCCGTTCCTGAAAAAGGAATGGGTGAAATACCTAAACTCTTGCGGAAACAGCTTAGCACAACTCAAATCTATTTTAATACTGCTGTTAAGGAAGTACAGGGAAATGCAATCCATTTAGAAAACGGTGAAACCTTATTAGCAGATAGAATCATCATAGCTGTTCAACCTGATAAAGTGATGAAGCAGCTTCAGGGGCAGTTTGCTGCTCCTAGAAAAGTGATAAATATGTATTTCTCGCTACAAAAATCTTTCTTGGCAAGACCTATGATAGGTTTATTAAATGAGGGGAAGTATGTGAATAATATTGTGTTTATGGATGATGTTTCAGATGCATACTGTAGTTCTGATAGATCATTATTGTCGGTGACTGTTTTAGAATCTGAATTAGAAGAAAAAGAGCTAGTAAAAGCTGTTCAAAGTGAGTTGGAGGTCGTTTCTGGGATCAAGTCAGAATATTTTAAGTTGATAAAAACTTATCAAATAAATTATGCTTTGCCAGTCTTGGATGATTTGAAATATACAATTCCATTTACTGAATGTAAGATTACTGATCATGTCTTTTTAGCAGGTGACTACTTATTAAATGGTTCAATAAATGCAGCTATGACTTCGGGAAGAATCGCCTCTGAGGCTGTTGTACATTCTTATATGCCAACTCATTAAGTATACTTTGGATCATACTTTTTTCGGTTTTTATATATATTATATATTTCTTTCCGTAACTTTTGAGAGTTTAAATCACCACCCCCAATGAACTCTAAAGACCTCAAACTTGAAAAGGATACCATTCGACGGCATATATTGCTGATTGGTATCCTTTTTTTATTCTCGAATTATACATTAGCTCAAAGCTTGGTGAAAAGCCAAATGGATCAGTTGGACTCCATCGTCAGGCCTGCTTCCAATTCAGTTGGATTTTCAGTCGTAAAAGATAGCGACCTGGCCAATTTTAAATCCTCCCTTGAAAGTCAATTGAAATCTATTGAGGATGAATTGGCCCAGATTTCCAAAAAGAATGATTCCCTTCAGTATTTGGTGGATTTGGGAAAAACAGAGTCTTCTAATGAGACTCAAACGGAACAAAAACCTGTGTTTGCATCATCCAGCGATTCGGACCTACCAATTCCCCTTCCTATTTTTTATGCGATTATAGTAGTATTAATCATTTATGCAGGATATTTAAGCCTCCGTTTTTTTTCAAATCAAAGCATCCTAAGGACTAATGAAGAAAGGATTATTAATATTGAAAAAGAATTTGAGGCGCATAAAAGAAGGGCTGTAGAAAGGGAGAGAAAACTCAAAAGAGAATTGATAGATGCCAGAAGGGATCAGGGAATTGAACCGGAGGAGGACGAAGAATAGGTTGGCTTAAAAGTATTGCTATAGGTTAAATTCCTTTCCTTAATCAGGAGTATCACCAACTACATATTGTAATCCATTAAGGAAAAACTCCAAAAGATCCGGATTCTCAAAACTCTGGGCATTATGAGAGGCTGCTGAATACATTACTCTTCCTTTTCCTTCCGACTTGATCCAAGCCACATAGGTTTTTCCAGCAGTAAGTTCCTGGTTTTTTCTTTGATCTTTGATTTCAGAATTATTGAAAAATAGCAAAGGTTCGAAGGCTAATTCTGAATAGGCATTTTTGTAAAAATAAGGTTCATCCACATGAACAAATCCATTAGCAGGAAAATGCTTTACAAGAGGATGCTCAGCATCTTCTAATTGAATATGGATAGTTTGCTGAGGAGGATGGTAGTCAAAACTAGCGCCCACCAATTTGCTAAAATCCATAGAGTTATTTTGAGTAGTTACTGCTCCGTGTAATAGGAATAAGCCGCCTCCATTTTTGACATAATCGATTAGATTTTGCTCTAACTCCATAGCCTTGCTCATGAGAGAAACGGAATCCTTATTCTGCTCAATATTCAATTGGTCCCAAAATAAGTTTCTGTGTTCTGGTTTTGAACAGGTATTATTCATCACCACAGCATCATATTGGGCTAAATTCTCTTTCTCAAATTGGTGGATATCTATACTTTCTACAACCTCAAAGGCACCACTTTTCTTACTGATAATTTTGATCATTTCTGTGGTATGGGGAATTACCCAATGCTGAAAGCCAGTGTAAAGAGAAAAAACCAATATTTTTTTCTTTTCTGAAAAGGGAAAATTAGTTTTCGAGGGAGCAAGTTTTTCTATTTTCTGAAGCCATTCTTCGGTAAGTGCTACTTCTTTCAAATCCTGACTTAGGGCATTAAGTGTAGCAAAAGCAGCAAGCGAAAAAGTCAAAATAAATTTTTTCATGGGGGTTGGAGAGTAAGAAGTCAAATTAAATAATATTCATGATCAGAGCCAGCTATTTAATGGTGAACGGGTGTTTTTTGTAAACAGTCTAGTCATTTTATGAACACCTAATTGCTTTTGGGGGTTATATACCTGAATAGAATTTTTATGAACATTGAAACGGAAACTTTTGAAGAGAAAAAACTAACTGTTGCCATCGCTGGGGCAGGAGGCTATATCGGTCGATGGTTTATTCACCAGTTCAAAGATAAATACAACATTATAGGCCTTAGCAGAAGAAAGGTCAAGCATAATCCCAATCCTGAAGTAACATGGAGACAGGTAGAACTCTATTCCATCACCTCTACAGTGGATGCTCTAAAAGACGTGGATGTGGCGATTTACCTCGTCCATTCTATGAACGCTTCCACCCGGCTAAATCAAGGGAGCTTTGAGGATACGGACCTATTATTGGCGGATAATTTTAGCAGAGCTGCCAATATTAATCATGTTAAGCAAATCATTTATCTGGGAGGTTTATTGCCTGATGAGCCTGAAGAAAAACTGTCTCGTCACCTTCGAAGTAGATTGGAAGTAGAGCAAACTTTAGGTTCCAGAAAGGCAAAACTAACTGCTTTGAGGGCTTCTATTATTGTAGGACCTGGTGGATCTAGCTTCGACATGATCAAGAATCTCGTAGACAGACTTCCTGTGATGATGTGTCCCAAATGGACTGAGTCTGAAACTCAACCCATTTCTTTGAGAGATACTTTAGATATCATGGATACTTGCATTGGGAATCCAAATGTTTATGGGAAAGCTATAGAAATTGGCAGCCCTCAAGTGATGACTTATAGAAGTATGTTGGAAAGAACAGCTGAGGTCATGGGGAAAAAACGCTTGGTCTTTTCAGTTCCTGTTTTTTCCTTAGGCCTAAGTAAATTTTGGGTTGGTCTTTTTGGTGATAGCCCTCCACAATTGGTTTCGCCTTTAGTGGAAAGCTTGATTCATACGCTTACAGTTTCTCCAAATTTGGCATTTAAAGAGAAAAAAATTGATTATCTCAGCTATGAAGAGTCTGTCAGCATAGCATTGAACTCCAAGGAAAAACCGATTTTACCCAAATTCTATAAGAAGAAAGGTGTTAAGAATACGGTAAGAAGTATTCAACGAATGGCGAATAAAAATGGCCACACAGCCACCTGGGTAGGAAATCGATATAATATTTGGTTGCCCAGTTTTTTTAAGTTTTTGATTAATGGAAAGACGACAGAAAGAGGGGATGTGGGCTTTCATTTGCTTTGGGGGAAAAAGCCCATGCTGCAATTGACCATGATTCCTGATAGAAGTGATCAAGAAAGGCAATTATTTTACATAACAGGAGGATGGCTTGTAAAACGCTTTGATTATGGATGGCTGGAGTTTAGAGGAGTTTTAGGAGGGAGGTATATTATCACAGCTATTCATGAGTTTGTTCCCAGGTTGCCTTGGTTCATTTATGTTAATACCCAAGCAAGATTTCACCTATGGGTTATGAATCGATTTAAAAAATATTTAGAAAGAAAAGAGGATTAGCACGTCTTTATCCCTCTTAAATTACGTAAGAAAAATAAGGCTCAGAAATCGCTCTCTTAATCAGTATCAGATTTTAGCGCAAATTGTCAAAAACGATTGTAGAGATATCAATATTTTGATTTTCCAACGACCTCAAATAAATCAACACAAATGAAATCAGTGAATTTTAAAAATGGAGATTCCATTCCTCTTCTTGGACTGGGAACTTGGAAAAGTAAACCGGGAGAAGTTAGGAAGGCAGTTTTTTGGGCAATCGAGGCTGGGTACAGGCAAATAGATTGTGCGGCCATCTATGGCAATGAAAAAGAGGTTGGACAAGGTTTAGCAGATGCTTTCGCTGCAGGTTTGGTTAAAAGATCTGATTTGTTTATCACCTCCAAATTGTGGAATGATAGTCATCGCTTCGAAGATGTTGGACCTGCCTTGGATAAAACGCTCAGCGATTTGCATTTGGATTACCTGGATCTTTATTTGATTCATTGGCCCATAGCATTTAAACATGGAGTAAGTTTTGCCTCCCACAGAGAAGAATTTTACACCTATCAAGATGTTCCATTGACCCAAACTTGGGAAGCTATGCAGGAACAGAAAAAACTAGGTAAGACCAAGCATATAGGGGTTTCAAATTTTAATCAGAAAAAACTAACTGAGTTGATGAGCATGGATGGACAAAAACCTGAAATGAATCAGGTAGAAATGCATCCTTTTTTACCCCAAATTGAATTGGTAGAATTCTGTAAATCCAATGGAATTCTTATGACTGCTTACTCGCCTTTAGGCTCACCAGACTCCAGAGGTGAAAAACATCAAAATGATCCTGTTTTGCTTAGCAATCCAACTGTAAAAGAAATTGCGCAAAGACATAAGATATCGGAAGGACAGGTTTTGATTGCCTGGTCAATACAAAGGGATGTAGTGGTGATACCTAAGTCGGTCAATCAAGGGAGAATTCAGGAAAACTTTCAAGCCTCTCAGGTAGAGCTGACGAAGCAAGATGTAATGGAATTGAATGAAATAGGGGTTTCCCATCGTTTTGTAGATGGCTCATTCTTTACAGGTCCTCAGAGTCCATACAAGCTGACTGACCTTTGGGATTAAAAAAATAAGTCCCGCAAACGCTTTGCGGGACATTTTTAATCTTCTACTTCTAATTCTTCGAGTATATCAGCGAGTTCATCAAAATCTTTCAGGCCTGGTTTTATTTCTTCTCCGCCTTCCAGAGAGATACCAAATAAGCCCAGATCGTCTACCAGTTTTTTTACATTGAATGCTGAAATACCTGAACCTAAGATCACGTGAATTGATTTCGCTAGGATTGATATGGTAGTCAATTCATCTTTACTCAGTTTTTCGTGATCCGCTTTTAGTAATAAATAAACCCCTTCACTCTGAAGTTTTTCGGCAACTTGGCTTTCAATATGAGCTAATTCAGCAACATCTGCCTGAAAAATGAGATTTTTCCCAGTGTCTTTCAATTTGAGTAAAGTATCCAGCCGCTGATGTTGAATCCAAGTTATGTTCGGATACTTTTCGAGTTTCAATTGGATAATATCTGCTTCCTCTGTTTCAAATTCAGCAGCAAACTCCAAACCAGAAACCCAACCCGTAATTTCTTCATACTGAGTTGGATTAAGAAATTTCTGTGAACTCTCTTCCAAATTGAAACCCAATACATCCACATACATCCCAGCACAGTAACGGGCATCACTGAGGTTGGTAACTCCATCTATTTTTACAAAAGTACTTAGCGCCATTTTTTTGAATTATTCCGCTAAGGTAAAAACAAAGGTCATTTTGACCATAGAGTTCAGCATCTAAAAGAGGATATTTGACTTATTCCTTCTATTTTTAGGTTGATGAAAATAATATCTACAAAAGCAATCTTTAGCTTTTTGATTCTATTGAGTTTCTTTTCCTGTGAAAGGGAGTTAGAAGAACCCATACAAACTGTGGGTTTGGATTACATCTCCTTAAGAATAGGAAGTCAATGGGAATACGAGGTTTCTCAAACCATTTATTTTGGAGAAAATGACTCCGAAGACTCAAACTTTTTTTACAGAGACAGAATTCGAACTGTCTTTGTCAATGACGCGAAAGAGCAGGTTTTTATAATTCAAAGAAACAAATCCGAAGACAGATCAAATTGGGTGAAGGAAAAGGATTATACGCTTTTGGTGAGAGAGGGGAATATTGTTCGAACCATAGACAATCAACCTATAGTTATTTTGATTGAATCAATTCGTGATGGAGCCACATGGGATGGCAATAAATATAGAAGTCAAAATTCCGACGAGTTTGTGGCCAAAAGAGTAGGGGACACTTCTTCAGAAATATTTCAAATCGAGCAAGAGGATTCTGATGATCAAATTACATTCAGAGATATTCGCTATGAAAGCTATGAAAAAGGGATTGGAATGGTGGAGTTGTACTATGAAGTATTAACTTATTGTTCTAGAAATGATTGTTTGGGTGAACAATTAATTGACTCCGGGAGTAAGATTCATATGAAATTATTGAATTATGAGAGCGAGTAAGCTATTGGTTTTAACCTTTATTTATTTTTTGGCAGTTGGGTCTATTTGGGCGCAGGATAGATATGCTGTTTTTTATAAGTATAAACCTCAAAATGGATTAAGCTTAGACAAGCCTCAGGATTTTCTGACTTCGAAAGCCATACAGAGAAGAGCAAGAGAAGGAGTACAGGCAGATAGCACTGATCTACCAGTGGCGCAGAAATATGTAGACGCTGTATTTGAAAAGTCAAATTATATTCTTTATCAAAGTAAGTGGCTGAATGCTTCGATTATAGTGGCTGATGAAGCTGGAGTGGCTGAGATAGCTTCCTTCCCTTTTGTAGATAAAGTCACGCTCATTGGCAGGGGATTTCTCCCCAATCCCAATGCTAGGGTAGGCAGAAGACTTTTCGCATCATCTACCGCAAAAGCTTGTAAATCGGACAATAAATCTGAAAGAGTTTTGGAAAGCATGGAATCCCCCTCCGATTTCCAGAATAAACTTTTGGGAATTGATGAAATGCACAAATTGGGTTTCAAAGGAGCGGGCATTACCATAGCTGTCTTTGATGCTGGTTTTCCCGGTGCAAATACCGCTTCTTCATTAAGTCATTTATTCCAAAAAAATCAGATTGTTGCAACACGTGACTTTGTTAGACCTTGGAATAACAATGTTTATGGCGATAATCAGCACGGAACAAACGTATTGTCTTTGATAGCATCCAATGAGGATGGGAAAATAATAGCAGGAGCTCCTGATGCCAGCTATATCTTGGCTATGACAGAGGAGGTAGCGACTGAATATTGGGTAGAGGAATACAATTGGCTCAGAGCAGCCGAATTTGCAGATTCTTTGGGTGTGGATATCATCAATAGTTCTGTTGGATACTGGGACTTTGATGATACTTCTATGAACTATACCATCAACGACTTGGATGGAAATACCACCACTATCACCAAAGCAGCCAATATTGCAGCATCTAAAGGTATTTTGGTAATAAATAGTGTAGGGAATTATGGTTCTAGAGTTTCCTCTTTAGTAGCTCCTGCCGATTCTCCCAATATCCTAGCTATAGGGTCAGTAAATCAGGACCTTTCTGTTTCAGGCTTCAGTTCGAGAGGCCCCACAGGCGATGGCAGGATCAAACCTGATTTGGCAGCTTACGGTAATGGTACAGCTTTAATCAGGTCCAATGGGAATGTAGGTTTTGCGAACGGAACCTCTTTTTCAGCTCCACAAGTTGCAGCATTAGCAGCTGGCTTATGGCAGGCTAAACCAGAATGGACCAGAGCGGAGTTGATAGATAATCTTCTGAGAAGCGCAAGTCAATTTGAAAAGCCGGATAATCTTCTAGGTTATGGAATTCCTAACTTCTTCAAGGCTTATTATGGAGAAATCCTGAGTGTCGAGGAAAATGAGGAAGCTATTTTATGGAAGGTTTATCCTAACCCAATTGAGGAAAATGAGTTGAGCATTTATTTTGGAATCGGTAATGAAGCTTCATTTGAACTAATTGATTTTAGCGGAAAATCAGTTTTTAAATCCACTATCCTACGAGGATCAAATCAAAATCCTTATTGGGTTAATCTGGAAGGAATCAAACCAGGACTTTACCTAATTAGACTCCAAGAGGGTAAATTGATTAAGCAAACTAAGTTATATAGATATTAAAAAGGACAGGTTGATCGAAACAGTCCTTAAAAGAATTATGAAACCAAAAATTGCACCCTCCATCCTTGCAGCAGACTTCGCAAACTTACAGCGCGATGTAGAGATGCTTAACGAATCCGATGCAGATTATATTCATGTGGATATCATGGATGGATTATTTGTTCCCAATATATCTTTTGGCATTCCGGTTACCGAAGCTATTCACCGACATGCAAGAAAGCCTTTGGATGTGCATTTGATGATCATGGATCCGGATAATTATCTGGAGGCATTTAAAAATGCAGGAGCTTCTATCATCAGTGTGCACTATGAGGCTTGTAAGCATTTGAATAGATCGCTGCAGGCAATCCGTCAATTAGGAATTAAGGCTGGTGTTGCGATTAATCCTCATACGCCTGTAGAGCTTTTGAGCGACAGTTTAGAAATGCTGGATTTGGTTTGTATCATGTCTGTTAATCCCGGCTTTGGAGGGCAAAAATTTATAGAAAATACCTATTCCAAGGTTTCTCGTTTGAAGGAGATGATTGATACTAAAGGCTCTGAGACATTAATAGAAATTGATGGCGGGGTAAATCTTGATAATGCTCCCAAATTGATGGAGGCAGGAGCCGATGTTTTAGTAGCGGGTAGTTTTGTATTTAATTCTTCGAATCCCAAGGAAACAATTTCAGAATTAAAAAATATTTAGATATATAATTTAGGTTGAATACCATTTATCCTAAAAAACCTTAATTCTAGCGATTTTTACTTGATTTTTTGACTTTAAGGTATTTCTTTGAAAGCTTATCGTAAACTAAACTCACTAATGATTATGAAAAAAGTATTGTTATTTGGAGCTTTCTTTGCTTTCTTAGGTTTAACTGGTTTTGCACAAGAAGCAAACGAAGAGCCTGTGACTGATGAGGAAATTGAAAAATACGCCAACGTCGAGTTTTTAACTGCTCAGTTTGTCAATGACAAAACAGAAGAATTAAAAAATATGATTTCTGGAAATGAAATCTTTCAGGGCGGTGCAAGATACAATGAGATAAAAGCTGTATGGGGAAATGAGGAAAAAATGGCTGAAGCCAATGTGACTGAGGATGAAATTGCAGCTTTCCAAGGAGTACTAGATTTCATGGCTTCATTACAAGAAGAAGCTAAAGAGTATAAGACAAATTTAATCATGGATGATGAAATCCTAGGTGTATCAACTTACAACAAGGTTAACGGCGCTAAATCAGATCCTGCGATAAAAGAAAAAATAGATTCTATAGTTGAGTCAAAAAAAGCTCAAGCAGCTGCAGCTAAAGAAGCTGAAAGTGATGGAATGTAAAATTAAGTTTAATTAATAAATTATTCGACACCTTCTTTGGAAGGTGTTTTTTTTTTTTAGTTTTAACCATCGCGATATTTAATTAATCTTTTGGGATTCCCTTTTTTCATTTACTTAAAATCAAATGCTATGAAAAAAATTAAAATTCTTATTTGTTCTATGATGCTGCTTTTTGGGGTTTCATTTTCTGGTGCTAATTCAGCAGTAGCCAACGAATGGTGGTCTCTTTATGAAATTATCGGGGATGATGGCACATTATATTGGGCCGATTGTATGCCGGTATCTGGAGATTGTTTCGTAGTTGCTCCTCAACCTTAATTAGTAGTGGTGGTTTTTCGATCTCTGATTGAAAAACCACTTTTTTTATTAAAAATTTTAGGGGATTTTATTAACCTTGGCTTTAAATGAAGAACTATTTAATATTTTTTTTCATTTTACTTTTTTCATGTAAACAAAATAATCAAATTTCATTAACTGATTTTGAGATAGAAAAAGCTGATTATTTTGATATTCCTATTGATGACAGTACATCCAATTCTCCATCTGTTTATCATCAATCGTATAATGGGGATTATATATTCTATAATATCCATACGAAAAGTTTGGATTTTTTTAAAAATGAATTTGGCTTAAATAATCGAATTTATTTGCCTTTCGAAGGGCCAAACTTGATTAGAAAATTCCTAGGTTTTCAGATCTTAAATGATAGAATTTTTATAGCAGACCTTGGTAGAATCGTTGAAATTGATTTTGAAGGTAATATTATCGCAGATATTGGTAACCTTAAAAATTCTACTGGATTTCTCGTTTCTCCAAGTTTCTTTGGTTCCAATAAGTCCTTTCTTAAGGAAAACGTACTTTATTTTACAGCTTTTGATTATATGGCATTAACAAAAGATCTGTTGAATGGTCCATTTATTTATTCATTAGACTTATCATCCTTTGACCTAAAGGAAGTGGCTGAATATCCAGGATTTAATTTGAATTCAATTTCCAACGATTATTTTTTTCATAATAATATCATTATTCAAGATAAAATCCTGATTTTCAACTATTCTGCAAGAGATGTTTATTTAAACGATACGAGGTCAAGGAAATGGAAAAAGATTGAGGTTTTATCAAAGGGTCATTTTGATATACATGAATTCAAAGGGGACAAAACGAATAACAATGACTCAAAAAAACATTTTTTTCAAAATGGCATATATCGAACTTTGATTTTTGATGAACATAAAAATATGTATTATCGAATATACTCCTATCCTGATGGTGATGAAAAATCAAAAAAAAGAAGAACAAGATTAATGATCTTAAATAGTAGTCTCGAATTAATTCAAGAAATTGATTTACCCAATTTTTTGACCCATATAGGTGCCCATATTACTAATGGTGGACTGTATTTAATTGATGGAAACTTTTCCAAAGAACAGGAGAATAAAATTAGGTTTGTTAAAGTATATCCTCATTGATGAATCTAATGCAAAAGCCCGAGTTTTGGCGATAATTTTATTGCTTAAGCTATTTTTAGAAAGGTGCCATTAGTTCAATTTGCATAGTTCGCTTTAGTTGCAATTTTTATTCTTACTTAAAATTACTTAATCTATTATTGATTATTATGTTTTATGAATATCCGTTTTCTCACAAATATTGACAAAAATACGGCTTATTGTCTGCTGTAAGGATCAGAATCCGGAAGCTTTTGCCTTCGGTCATCGTTTGCCAGTGCTGAGCGAAGTATCCAACCTGTCAAGCAAGGAAAATAAGGAAACTGACATGATTGCGGATAGTCAGATAACGTTTTACCTCTTTTTTCTAGTAATTGTAATGCTCAAAGTTCATTTGATAGAAGAGTGCCTGATTGCAAAATTCATATGGCTTGATCCTTACTTCTATTAAAGGTTCTCTTGTAATAGAAGTTTCAGATCGTCCTTAATAAATTGGAAAGAAATCAATTTTTTGCTACATATTTCTTTAATTTAAAATGCGGTACAGGTTATCGTGGTTTATCCTATCTCTATTTCTACACCAAACAATCTCTAATTTTCGTTAACATTTTATGAATTCAAAAAATTTTCTCTTTGCATTGCTCATATTTTTGATTCCTATATCATCTTTTGCTCAAGACGAAGATATTTTTGGAATCAGCAGAAAGGCCAAAAATCCTAAAAGTGAGTCCTCTGTAGGAAATTTGAGCAGGAATATCTTAGAAATGTTTGCCGTAGAGATTTCAGGGGGAGCTGCTTATCATCAATTTGGAACCAGCTTTTTCTCAGAAAACCCCAGTCTATATCCGCTAACACAGTTTCAAAATTTTGAAGAGCCACTGGATATTTCTGAAGAAAATCCTTTGGTGATGCGCGGTAATGATTGGACAGCTCCATTATTCAATGCAGGACTGAGAATTAATGTTTTTAACCTCCTTACAATCGGAGGGGGCTATGGTCAGGAATGGGGAAATCTTTCTCCGATCCGAGGTGGAGATTTCGAATTTGAATTCGAAGGAGCCTCCTATCAAGTTAGTAAATTGTACGGAACAGTTGGATTGGTTCTTTGGGACGCCAATAAAAGAGCGAAGTTTTTGCAATGGCAGTATAGAAAATATGCCGGTGCTAACATTTATATGCAGTCCGAATTGAAACAAAGAGTGAGGCAATTGTATCCTTGGAGAGTCATATTAGAGGGTGAATTTGGACAGTTAACACTAAAAAAAGCCTTTGATCCTTCTTTAAATGCCAATGGAAATTATACCCCCCGCTTGGCCGTTGCTAACGAACCTTATTATGGAATCGGTCTGCGATTAGAGCGTGATTTTTCAGAATATACCAAATTGTTTATCAAAGGAGGAGCTGAATTTAGGAAGTTTACCTTTGCTTCTTTTGACTATTCTGAATTGCAAAACATTGACCAACAGGTATATGCGATGCAGTTAGGTTTTTCTGTGCGTTTCCCTGGAACAAAAAGATGTAAAGTTCAGGGTTGTGGTGTAGTAATGAAACACATGCACAATGGAATAGAATATAGAGGCAGTTCAATTTTTAATCTACAGAATAGAAAAATAGGCCAATGGTATTAAGCTCGTTTTTCCTTGCCTAGAGTTCACATTCTCTTTTCAAAAGCTTAGGCTTTTTACTATCTTGCAGGCTTAATATACCCTGTGAATAGCATACTATGGCTCAAGGAGAAAACGAGAACATTATACCCATTAACATTGAAGAGGAAATGCGCGGAGCCTACATCGATTATTCGATGTCGGTTATTGTTTCAAGAGCGCTTCCGGATGTCCGAGACGGACTCAAACCAGTTCATAGAAGAATCCTTTACGGGATGCAGGAATTGGGAGTATTACACAACAAACCTTATAAAAAGTCTGCCAGAATTGTCGGTGAGGTACTAGGTAAGTATCACCCGCACGGTGACTCAGCAGTTTATGATACCATGGTTCGTATGGCCCAGCCTTGGTCTTTGCGATATCAGTTGGTAGATGGACAAGGTAACTTTGGTTCCATCGATGGAGATAATCCTGCAGCGATGCGTTATACCGAGGCAAGGTTGAAAAGAATCGCCGAGGAACTTCTGGTAGATATCAATAAGGAAACTGTTGATTTTCAGTTCAATTTTGATGACTCTCTAAAAGAGCCGATTGTTCTTCCTGCTAAGGTTCCTGCTCTATTACTTAATGGAGCTTCCGGAATTGCAGTAGGTATGGCTACTAATATGGCACCTCATAATTTGACAGAGGTGATCAACGGCATCGTAGCCTATATAGATAATAGAGATATTACGGTAGCAGAACTGATGGAGCATATTGTAGCGCCTGATTTCCCGACCGGTGGTATTATATATGGTTACAATGGAGTTAAGGCTGCCTTCGAAACAGGTAGAGGTCGTATTGTAGTTCGCGGAAAAGCGAATGTAGAGACCAAAGAAGGTGGGAACAAAGAAATGATTGTCATCACCGAAATTCCATATATGGTGAATAAGGCGAGCATGGTAGAAAAAACCGCTGCCTTAATCAACGAAAAGAAAATTGATGGAATTTCTGCCATTCGCGATGAATCTGATAGATCAGGTATGCGAATCGTATACGAACTGAAAAGGGATGCGATGGCGAATGTTGTTTTAAACAACTTGTACAAGCAAACGCAGCTACAGACTTCATTCTCAGTAAATAACGTGGCCCTTGTTAAAGGAAGACCACAGACCCTGAACCTGAAGGATCTAATCGTACACTATGTAAGCCATAGGCATGAAGTAGTAGTAAGAAGAACCGAGTATGAGCTAAGAGAAGCAGAAAAAAGAGCTCATATTTTGGAGGGTTACTTGATCGCTTTGGATCACTTAGACGAAGTAATTGCTTTAATTAGAAATTCAGCTGACCCAGAAACTGCTAGAAACGGTTTGATGGAAAGGTTTGAATTAAGTGAGATTCAAGCCAGAGCGATTTTGGATATGAGATTGCAGCGTTTGACAGGAATGGAGCGCGACAAAATCATCCAGGAATACAAGGAAATTATGGCTTTGATAGAGGAATTGAAAGAGATTCTTGCTAACGAAGACAAAAGAATGGAGATTATTAAGACGGAACTTCAAGAAATGAAGGATCGTTATGGAGATGATCGCCGAACTGAAATTGAGCACAACGCGGAAGATTTCAGCTATGAAGACATGATCCCAAATGAGGAAGTAATTATTACTGTTTCTCATCAAGGATATGTTAAAAGAACAGCCCTTACAGAATATAAAACCCAGGGTAGAGGTGGAGTTGGTTCTCGAGGTGTAAGCACCAAAGAGGATGATTTCACTGAATACTTGTTTACCGCGTCTACCCACAATTACTTATTGATATTTACCGATAAAGGGAAGTTATTCTGGTTGAAAACTTATGCCATACCTGAGGGTGGAAAAACATCTAAAGGTAGACCAATCCAGAACCTGATAAATATTCAGCAAGACGATAAGATTAGGGCGATTATTCAAGTAGACGACTTGAATGATGAAGATTATGTGAATAATCACTTCTTGGTAATGGTCACTAAACAAGGTGTCATTAAAAAGACTACTCTTGAACAATATAGCAGACCAAGGTCTAATGGTATTATAGCTCTTAATATCAGAGAGGATGATCAATTGGTCAATGTAGATATGACTAATGGAGATCAACACATTGTGATTGCAGCGAAGTCAGGACGAGCTATTCACTTCCACGAATCAGCTGTAAGACCGATGGGAAGAACTGCCACGGGTGTTAAAGCCATAACCTTAAATAATCTTAACGACTATGTGGTTGGCATGGTATGTGCATCCGAAGAAAATGCAACTCTGTTGGTAGTTTCTGAGAAAGGATATGGAAAACGTTCTAACCTTGACGAATATAGAATTACCAATCGTGGGGGTAAAGGTGTCAAAGCCATGAACACTACCGAGAAGACCGGTTCACTGGTAGCGATCAAAGAGGTAGTCGACACAGATGATTTAATGATTATTAATAAGTCCGGAATTATTATCAGGATTTCAGTGGATAATCTAAGAGTCATGGGTAGAGCCACCCAAGGAGTACGATTAATAAAAGTTGGGGAAAATGATGAAATTTCTTCTGTTGAAAAAATCTCGAAAGAAGAAGATGTAGAAGAAATAGATTCTTCCCAAATTGCAGAAAATTCTTCTGAGAATTCAGAAGATAAAGATGAATAACCAAACAATTTATAACGCTAAATAAATGAAGAAGCTAATTCTATCAATGGTTTTGGTCGGCGCAACGACTTTGGCCTTTGGACAAAAGAAAGTGGTACGCTCAGCAGAGAAAAACTTTAAAAACGGTGATTTAGCCACCGCTCTTTCTGAAGTGAATACTGCTCTGCAAGACCCTGAAACTGGTGCTGATCCTGAAACACATTTGTTGAAAGCAAAGATCCAATTGAAAATGTTCGGATCTGACTCTTCCAATACAATGGAAACTTTAGAAAAAGGTCAGGCCGCTTATGAGACTTTCCAGCAAACCCTTGAAAAAGCTGGTGCGTCATCAAAAACAGGTGAGGCAGTTTTGGAAGATGATATTCCTGGTGTACCTGAAAACTTGAGACCATACTCTATTAACACGTTAAAAAACACCTCATTTGATAAAGCCATTAATCAATACAATGAGGATGACTTTGAAATGGCCTATGAGTTTTTCAATCTGGCAGGAATGGTAGACAAAACTGATACTACTATTCATTACAATGCTGGTTTCTTGGCAAATGATCTAGGTAGATTTGAAGATGCTAAAAAACACTTTAGCTATTTGCTTGAGATCCCTGAATACAATAAGCTAAATGCTTATTACTTCATGGTGCAAATTTTAAGTACTGAGGAGAAAAACCCAGAAGCCGCTTATGATATTGTAATGGCTGCTAGAGAAGATTATCCTTCAGATAAAATCTTGGCTGAGTACGAAATTCAGTTGTTGCTTCAATTGAATAAAATGGATGAAGCAATGGCTCAAATCAAAGAGGCACTAGCTAATGATCCGGAAAACACTTCCATCTTGTTGAGATCTGGTTACTTGAAAGAGCAATCTGGTGATATTGACGGTGCTTTGGCTGATTATAAAAAGTCTGTTCAGGTTGATCCTGATTTCTACGAAGGAAACTACTATGCAGGAGCTCTTCTATTGGAGAAATCTAGAGAAATTCTTGCTGAGCTAAACTCACTTTCTGATGCTGAGTGGGAGAAGAGATCTGAGGCAATGGGTAAAGAAGCAAACCAGTATTATTCAGATGCAATTCCTTACTTTGAGAAGTCTTTGCAATTGAGACCTGATGATACAGATATCATGGGTATTCTATACCAGATTCACACTCGTTTGAAAAACACAGCTGAAGCTGAAAAATACAATAAGAAATTGATCGAATTGTTAGGTCCAAATTGGATGGAAAGATAATCTCGATTAAATATTGAAATAAAAGGATCACATTTTTGTGATCCTTTTTTATTTGTTTGGAATAAAATTTACTTTTTGAAACAAGAGTTCAGGTCTTCATCGTATAAATGGACTTAAAATTGCACTCGAAATCCCTTATGAATTCAATTATTTCTTTGCGGCTTTTTTTGGTTTTAGGAATAATGGTTTTTTCTCTTCCATCATTGGGACAACAGAAGTATCAGAAAATTCTGGAATTGTCCTATGAAAATGGACCTATGATCAGTAATGGGAAAGATTGGGCTGATGAAATTAGAGACCTTGTATCCTATCGTGGAGCTGATATTAGATTAGGCTGGAGAAAAACCTCCAATAATTTTTATAATAAATTATATCGTTACCCGACTTTTGGAATTGGTTTTTCTACGGCTCTTCCTTATTATCCTGAAATCGGCAGACCCCAAGGAGTTTATGGTTTTGGAGAGTTTCCATTTTCAAATAAAAACCTAGACAAAAAACTTTACTTGGCCTACTTCGCTCAATTGGGGTTGGGTTTTAATCTTAATCCTTATGATTCTTTGGATAATCCATTGAACCAATATATAGGCTCAGAGCTCAATGCCTATATTCATTTTGGTTTTAAAGCAAACTATAGGCTCAATCAGGACTTTGAACTGTTTTCAACAATAGGATTGAAGCATTATTCTAATGGTGCTACCAAGCGCCCTAATGCCGGAATTAATCTGGCTCCAATTGCTTTTGGAGTACGATATAATATTGATAAAATCAGCCCCGAACCACTTAGATCAATCGATTATCCAGAACTTGAAAAGCGGGGATATTGGAATTTTGCTCTGTATTTAGGCTCAAAAAATTATGAGGTTGGAGACCCTTCTTATTTCAGAGGTGGATTTGGTGTCAATTACTTGTGGGATGCATCCTATAAGTACAGGATTGGACTTGGTTTAGATTATTTTATAGCCCCGGGATTCGAATCGAGATATCCAGGCAGGGAGGGTACCTTTTCTAATCAATCTTCCTTGGCAATCGTAGGTTCATGGGAATGGAAACTGAATGATAGGCTGTATATGCCAATAGGTTTGGGAGCTTATCTCCACTACAATTCTGAAAATCAGGAAAGTTGGTTTTATGAAAGAATAGGTGTTAGATATAAAATCAATGAGCATTTATTCGGGGGATTACAGATTAAAGCTCATAAAGCCAAAGCTGATTTCTTTGAATTTACTATCGGTTACACAATCCCCGGAAAAATACAAAAGGTAGTTGGTAATTGAACTTTTCCACTAATCACAAAAAATTTTTATTTCCGTCCAGCAAAAGGTAGTTTGTGAAAGTTTTCGCGAAAACTTCCTATGCTAAACCCAAAACTAACACACTGCTTGCTTGCCTTTATGGCAAGTCTTATTTCTTACCAATTACAATCTCAATCTCTTCCCTCTTCAGAGCTTTATCATGAGCTTTTAAAAATTGAAGAGACCAAGAGAGTACTCTATGTAGCAGCACACCCTGACGATGAAAACACCCGGCTAATATCCTATTTAGCTAATGAGGAGATGGCTCAAGTTGCTTATTTGAGCCTTACGCGTGGAGATGGTGGCCAGAATTTGATAGGACCAGAGTTGGGGATTGGGTTGGGACAAATTCGAACTCAGGAGCTACTCAAGGCTAGAGAAACAGACGGGGGAAGGCAATTTTTCACCCGGGCCAAAGACTTTGGCTATAGTAAAAATCCAGACGAAACCCTGACTAACTGGGAAAAGGAGCAAATACTAGCCGATGTTGTATGGGTCATTCGCAAATTCCGACCGGATATTATCATCACAAGATTCAATACCATTCCTGGGGTAACACACGGGCATCATACCACATCTGCTATTTTAGCAGAGGAGGCCTTTGATTTAGCAGGGGACCCAAAGGCCTTTCCAGAGCAGTTAAAGCATGTGGAAGTTTGGCAACCGAAACGGATTTTTTGGAATGCTTATAACTTCCGTGGAGAATTTGTAGAAGAGGAGGGGCAAATATATCACGCATTTCCTACTGGAAATTTCAATCCTCTTTTGGGACAGACATATAGTCAAATTGCGGCTGATAGCAGGACCATGCATAAATCTCAGGGCTTCGGCTCCACAGCTGGAATTGGAGAAGCTTTGGATCATATTCAATTTACCAAAGGGGAGGGATTTACTGACTCACCTTTTGATGGGGTGAAATCAAGGTGGAATGAATTGTCTAACTCAAAAGAAGTTCAAGATCTTTTGAAGAAGACTATCAAAGATTTTGACTTTATAAATCCTGAATCAAATCTTCAAAATCTATTAGCCCTAAGGAGAACTTTTGCTACTCAAAAAAGTAAAGCCACCTGGTTTCTTGAAAAGAAAGAAGCACTGGATCGACTGATTCTGCAAGTGTTGGGTATAGATTTCGAATTCAATACAAATAAAGAAACCGGTTTTCCAGGTTCAGAAGTACAGGGCTTTTTCATTTTTAATAATCCTTCCAAAAGTGCTGTGGAAAATCTTGAATTTGAGGTTTTCAATTCCATCTTAAAAGGCGAAAAAGACCAAATCTCCAATAATCAGCCTGTAGAAATCGATGTGAATTTTAAGATTCCAGATAATGCTTCCTTTTCTCAACCTTATTGGCTAAAAGACTACAAGGAAGGAGACGCGATGTATACCGTCAAGGATCAGACCCTTATTGGTAAGCCTTTCAATGATATTCAGATAGGTGGAAATGTGAACTTTACTTTAGGAGGAGAGCAATTTTCTTTCCCCGTTCAGCTATTTCATAAATTCAATGATCAGGTGGATGGAGAGGTGAAGCAACCTTTCACCATAATTCCCAAAATAGATCTTAGCCTTTCCAAAGAAGCAGTTTTTCAGTTGCCAACTTCTAACCCAACTTTGGAGGTCACAGTAAATTTCAAAGATCAAATTGCAGATGGAAAGCTGAATTTTAAAGGTTTAGAGCCAAATCAATATCAAATATTGGAGGTAACAGATAATCCTGTTTTGAAGCAGAGAATTTACAAGGTTGGTTTTCTCCCGAATGGAAAGGGGAAAAAGATGATCACCGCTCAATATATCACCTCAGATGGAGCAGTATTCGATCAAATCACCCATCATATACGATACAAGCACATTCCGAATTTGACCTACTTTACTACTGCAGAGGTTGCCTTAATTCAGGAAGATTGGAAAGTTTCAGGTAATGTTTTGGGATATATTCCCGGTGCGGGAGACGATGTGCCACAGGTGCTTGAAGCTTTAGGTTATCAAGTAAAAATGATTGGGCCTGCTGATTATACAGTAGAAAAATTAGCTGAATTCAAAACCATTATTGTCGGTATCAGAGCTTACAATACAAATCTAGATTTGGCCTCCAATCAGCAAGCTTTAATGGGGTATGTCCGTTCTGGTGGCAACTTGATCGTGCAGTATAATACTTCATCTCCTTTACTTACCAATCAATTGGGGCCTTATCCTTTTACCATAACAAGGGATAGAGTTTCTGTGGAAGGGGCGGAAGTATTGGCAGATTATCAACACCCACTACTAATAGGGCCAAATCCAATCACTGCAAGTGACTTTGAAGGTTGGATTCAGGAAAGAGGCTTGTATTTTGCTGGAAGGCTTTCAGAGGAGTACAGCACACCTTTGGTGATGAATGATCCTGGGGAAGACCCAAAAACAGGTTCATTGATTTATGCAAAGTATGGTAAGGGAACCTATGTGTATACCGGGCTTTCCTTCTTTAGAGAATTACCGGCAGCCGTTCCCGGTGCAATTAAATTATTCATTAATCTGATCGAACAATAATTTGGAAGAGCGAGATATCAAATGGAGAAACCTGTATATTGGCTTAATGCTTAGTTTAGGCGGATTGATCGTGCTATTTTTCTTGCTAATGAAATCCTTCTCATGAGTTTAATTGATTGGATTGTACTCTTTGGAACCTTGGGTTCCATTGCCGCTTATGGTATTTACATGACCAGAGGCAAAAAGAATCTAGATTCTTACCTGAGAGGGGGTAATACTATGAACTGGTGGACCATAGGGCTTTCCATTATGGCGACTCAGGCTTCTGCTATTACTTTTCTCAGCACACCAGGGCAGGCTTATGAAAGTGGAATGGGCTTTATCCAGTTCTATTTCGGCTTGCCATTGGCTATGATCATTATCTCAGTTTTTTTTATTCCTATTTATTACAAACTGAAAGTCTACACTGCTTATGAGTTTCTGGAAAATCGTTTCGATTTAAAAACCAGAACACTCGCAGCCTTATTATTTATTGTGCAAAGGGGGCTAGCGGCAGGAATTACCATCTATGCGCCGGCGATCATTCTTTCTACCTTATTAGGCTGGAACCTAACCTGGACTGTAATTTTCATTGGGGTTGTTGTCATTATTTACACCGTTTCAGGAGGAACTAAGGCAGTGTCCATTACGCAAAAGCAACAAATGGCAGTAATGATGGGAGGGATGATTTTGGCAGGAATTATAGTGATACAGCTGATACCTGTTTCATTAACCGAGGCGCTGCATGTGGCTGGGAAAATGGAGAAACTAAATATTGTCACCTTTGAATTTGATCCATCTGATCGATATAATGTCTGGTCAGGAATGACTGCAGCGGTATTTTTGTTTTTATCTTATTTCGGAGCAGATCAAAGTCAGGTTCAGAGATATTTATCCGGTCAGTCCCTCTCCCAAAGCCGAATGGGATTAATAATGAATGGATTTTTAAAGATTCCCATGCAATTCATTATTCTTTTCATCGGAGTAATGGTCTTCGTTTTTTATCAATTCTATCAGCCTCCGGTCATATTCAATCAAGTTCAAACAGAAAAGTTGGAGGATAGTCCTTACTCTGAGGAATATCAGATTTTGAAAGACAATTACACTCGAAATTTTGAAACGAGTAAATCCAGCTATATGGAAATGCTGGCAGCGATTGAAAAAGAAGATGAGGCCAAAGAAAGAGAGTTGCAGCAACAACTTCAAACACTCAAGGTAGAGCAAAATCAAATCAGGGATGATGTAAAGGAGTTAATTGTCAAAAATGATCCTGTTGCTGAAACTAGGGATACGGATTATGTATTCATGCGCTTTGTCATGGATCATTTACCAAAAGGAATCATTGGATTACTCTTTGCGGTAATATTTTCAGCGGCTATGTCATCCAGTGCTTCAGAGTTGAACTCATTGGGATCTACAACTACCATAGATCTCTACAAGCGTTCCATGAAAAAGGACGGAACGGACAATCATTACGTCTTTTCTTCTAAATTTTTCACCGCATTTTGGGGGGCAGGGGCTATATTATTCGCCATATACGCTTCCCTTTTTGAAAATCTAATTCAAGCTGTGAATTTGTTGGGTTCCTTGTTTTATGGAACAATCCTTGGAATATTCTTAGTAGGATTTCTGATGAAGTGGGTGAAAGGTCAAGCTGTTTTTATTTCAGCATTAATGTCTCAAGCCTTGATATTATTGATTCATTTCAGAAATGGTGTAGGCCTTTTTGGAATTGAATGGGAAATAGGGTTTCTCTGGTACAATGCCATAGGGTGTTTGTCTGTAATGCTATTCAGTACAATTATCCAGTTTCTGAAAAAATAAAGAGGCTGTCTCATAAATAGCTTTAGTGTCAGCCTGAGCGCCTGCCTGTCGCAGACAGGGAGTTGAAGGCCATTTCTATCTTTTTGGCCTACATATCGATCCCGTTCAATTGTCGGGACGATCAGTGTGACAATTTGCGCTTTTGAGACAGCCTCTCTAAGAAATCTTATCGTGAAGAATATTAATCCAAACTTTTGATCAATCGCTCGTTGAGCCCTACATAATCTGGGTTTTTGGCTTCTTCAGCCATCTTCATTGACTCTTTTGCTGAGGTTTTAGCCGCTTCTTTTTTGCCTAATTTCGCTTCAATTTTAGCTTTAAGATGCATGGTCCAATATTTTGGATCTGAGGATACAGATTCAGAAATCCACTCATACGCTTGGTCCAGATCTTTATTATTTGTGAAGTAATAGCTAGATGCAGCATAAAGTAGGCTTGGATCTTTGGTTTTAGTATCGATTACATTTTCCTTGATTTGCGCCATCACAATAGGATCCACCTCTGTTGTGATTCTAAAATCCACTCTGGTATTTTCCCATTTCATAGAAAGGTCAGCTCCATTGTCAGTCATGTTATTGAAGCTGATTTCAAAAGTTTCGTACTTTCTGCTTAGTTTATTGGGGGTAACATCAAACCTAAGAATATCATCCTCTGGGCTATATCCAATTGCTCCCCAAAGCTGAGTGTTTTTGGATAGAACTACTGTCCATTTATTTTTCCCCGGAATGCTGTATAAAGCATATTTACCTTTTGGAATGCTATTGCCTTGAATATTCACTTCTGTTGAAAACTCAACAGTAGTTGCCGAATTGGCACCAGTTCTCCATACCTGTCCAAAGGGAACCAATTCCCCGAAAATCTTTCTTCCTTTTGTGCTCGGTCTGGAATAATCTACAGTGACATCTGTTAAACCAACTTTTTGAGAAATTTTGGCTGAAGGTGATGCCTGAGGCATTTGAATTTGCTGTGCGAACCCAAAACTGAAGGAAAATAGGGTAAATAATAAAATTGGAATAATTGACTTTCTCATTGATATAAATTTAGTTTAAATACGTTTTGTTAAGCTTCAAGAACTTATCAATTTATGTGCCTTTAAATACCATTGCGGTATATTGGAATGAATTTTTTATTGCCTTTGTTTTAAGCTATAACTGTCTATTAAGGCTTAAAATTCTAGGAAGTTCAAAAATAATTTCTTTTTTGATCAGTGGGCCTATGATTCTTTGCAGTTATTCGAAAGGAGTAAAGGAATTTAGAAATTTGCATTATGAATTTAGCAATCATTTGTCCCGGGAAGAATCCAGAACCATGGATTGAAGCATTAAAATCTTACAAGGAGGATTTAGATATTCAGGTTTATCCAGAAATTACTGAACCTGAGAAAGTTGAAGCAGTTCTTGTTTGGCAGCATCCCAAAGGGATTTTATCTGATTTTCCGAATCTGAAGCTAGTTAGTTCTATGGGAGCTGGCGTTGATCATATTTTAACTGATCCCAGTATTCCGGCTCACCTTCCCATTGTTCGAATCGTAGATGATAGACTCACTTGGTCTATGACCAATTATGTGGTGATGGGAGTGTTGAACTACCATAGACAAATCACCCGATATCAAAAGGATCAAAAGCGTAAAGTTTGGGATATGAGTAATCCTGAGATTCCTGTGAAAGTTGGTGTCATGGGAGTAGGGGCTTTAGGCTATGATGTTTTGGAAAAGTTAGATTTTATGGGCTTTGAAGTCGCTGGTCTTGGTTTTACTGCCAAAGAGAATTTCAAGTTCCCATATTATACCAAAGAGCAACTGAATGAATTTTTGCAGGAAATAAATGTGGTCGTTTGTTTGTTGCCATTGACCAAGGATACTGAGAATATACTTGATATGGAATTTTTCAAATCCTGTCAAAAAGGGACTTATTTGATCAATGTGGCGAGAGGAAAACATTTGGTAGAAGAGGATTTAATCAATGCTATAAATGAAGGATATATCTCAGGTGCCTTGCTTGATGTTTACAGAAAAGAGCCCTTACCAAAAAATCATCTATTTTGGGATCAAGAAAAAATCACCATTACTCCTCATATTGCTAGTGTTACTAACCCAAAAGCTGCCGTTCCTCAAATTTTAGAAAACTTTAGTAGAGTTAAGAATAACCATGAACTATTAAATCCCGTAGACCGTGAAAAAGGATATTAAACTGCACGAATGAATAAAACACATACTATACTTTGTCCGACTGATTTTTCTGAGTGTTCTCTGAATGCAATTGAATATGCTGCTAGGATAGGAGAAAAGTATAATTCAAGGCTAATTCTGTTTCATGTAGCCAATACGGAAGATTATCTTAAGCTATCTCCTATGGACATCAACGCTGTTTATCAGATGGATTTTTTAAAAGATAAACTTAAAAGCTTGCATAAAGCGATAGAACGGGAGAGTTTGCCAAATGGATTGGAATCCTGTGAGTGGAAAATAGTAGATGGAAAAATTGTGGAAGAATCCCTGTCTTTGGCAAAAGAAGTCAAGGCGGATATTATTGTTGTGGGAACCGAAGGAATGAATGAGTTAAGGAAAAATATTATCGGTTCTAGAGCGAGTAAAATAGTAGAGCAATCCGAAATAGATGTTTTGGTAGTCCCAAGAAAAGTATTTTTCAAGAGACCTAAAAAATTGATTTTTGCCACCAATTATTTGGAAGAAGATAAATTGGCCGTGCAAAAAATCATAGATCTTGCCAGGTACTATGATGCCGAGGTGGATATAGTTCATGCGAGTCAGGGTAAACGTGCCACGGATAAATCTCTTCATCAAATTATGACAGATGAACTTAGACCCTTTATCAAGTATGATAAGGTCAACTATGTGTTGAAAAGCTTCCGCGACGATCTGGCTTTGGGTTTGGAAAATTACCTGCAAACCTCCAAAGGGGATATGCTGATAACTCTCAGTGAAAAGAAGGATTTTTTCGATAGGGTATTTACCAGGAGTCTTTCAAAAAAAATGGCTTATTTCATCAATAAGCCACTTTGGGTAATCAAAGGTTTTTGATTTATTGAAAAGGTTTTTTCAGGAAAGTAATAAACTCTTTCCTGGCCTTTTCATCCACAATTACTGATTTTAAAGTTTTGAAAAAATAGGATAAAGTCAGCTTTTCTTCCTCTTTGGCAATGGGCTGAATAGGCTTCTTTTCTTCAGTTCCAATCTTCGGAAGTGCGTCTTCTTGATCTTGGTTTGGTTTGTATCCTACCAATTCATCCGCTTTTTCAAAACTCTTTTTTGAATGTGACTGATAGCCGAGTTTTTCTTCCACCAATCCTTTATTGTTATAAGCTACTGCATCCTCAGGATCCAGTTCAATTGCTTTTTCATAATCCTCAATAGCTCCCTTCAAATCACCGATTCTGTCTTTGAAAAAAGCCCTGCTGCTATATCTATAGGGATTGGATGGGTCTAAGTTAGCTGCCTTATCAAATTCAGTTAAGGCTTCTTCATTTCTTTTGAGCAGGTGAAGAACAACAGCTCTATCAGAAATGAAATTGGTATTGTAGGGTTCCAGGGCTACGATTTTATCAAAATCAGCCAAGGCATTTTCTGTTTGACCTAGCCTGGATAGTATTCTCCCTCTATATAAAAGCAATTCTGTGGAAGAGTCATCCTTTTCTATCAGGAAGTTAAAAACCTCTAGCGCTTCCTGAAACTTACCTTCTTTATATAAACTGATACCTGTTTCGAAATTCATATTCAATCGTTTTATTTAATACAAAATTAATCCCTGAATAGTTTTGCCAAATAAACTTCCTTTGGTTTTTGTTCCCATTCGGACTGTCCTGTTATCTTTAAAGCCGAATCAGTTGAGTCTATGCCACAGAATCCAGTTAATGTTCTTAAAGATCTGCAAGGAGGGAAATTTGCTCCTATTTATTTTTTAGATGGAGAAGAGCCTTTTTACGTGGATTTGATTACCAGTTTTATTGAGAAAAACGCCATTGCTGAGCACGAGAAAAGCTTCAATCAAATTGTGCTTTATGGAAAAGATTCCAATATGGGATTGATTCTCAACAATGCCCGAAAGTTTCCTATGATGGCTGAAAGGCAAGTAGTCATTGTCAAGGAATTTCAGAGTTTACCAGATCTAGGCAAAGAGGATTCAGTAAAGCTTTTGCAGGGTTATCTTCAAAATCCTTTGCCCAGCACCATTTTAGTTCTGGCGCATAAGCATAAAAAATTGGATGGTAGATCTGCGCTATACAGAGACTTAGATAAAAAAGCAGTCTATGTAAGATCTGATAAAGTACAGGATTATAAACTTCCGGCTTGGATAGATGCTTATTTCAAAGATATGGGGCATAGCATTGAACCCAAAGCTTGTCAATTATTAGCAGACTCCATTGGAAATAATCTGGAGGTATTGACCAATGAGGTAGGTAAAATGTTGATCAATTTTCAGGGAGCCACTCAGGTAACTGTAGATCATATCTCCAAGTACATTGGCATCAATAAGGATTACAACAATTTTGAATTACTAAAAGCGATTGGTTTTCGGGATGTGGGAAAAGCTAATAAAATCATTCACTACTTTTCTCAGAATCCAAAAGCACATCCGGTAATTCCACTTTTCTCCCTGATTTACAATTACTTTACCAGGATAGCGCTGATTCATCAATCCAAGGTATATTCAGATTCCCAGGTAGCCAGTGTAATCGGAGTTCCTCCCTTTGTTGCAAAGGAATACGTGATCGCAGCCAGAAACTATAAATTGGGCAAGGTAATTGAGGTGTTCAGATACATCAAAGAGGCTGATCTTCGTTTTAAAGGAGTTGACTCCGGGAGTTTGAGCGAATCAGAAAACCTCCGCGAGCTTGTGTATAAGATTTTACACTGAACCCCTTATTCCATTTATGAAATACCACCTGGTGCTTCTAGCAAGCCTGGGTCTGTGTTTGAAAGTCCAAGCTCAATCCGGTTTGTACCAAACCAGTCCCCAGCGATCTATCGATGAGCAAGTCGAGTTGTTTGATAAGCAGCTTTTTTCTGCCGCTCTTTTGGATAATCTGCAAATCCAAAACTTACCATTAAGTTCCGAACAAAGTAGAAGTGGACAACTTCATGCAGCCATGTCTGCTTTGCAGTTGGAGGCTCCCAATGGACCCGGCTTAATGAAAACCTATATACTGGAAAATGGAAATCATCCATCTGTAGCTACTGCGGGCTTATATATGGGGGATCATTTTTTCTATAAAAGAAATTATAGGGAAGCTCTAGAAGGATATAGCTTAGTCAAAAGCGAAAAATTAGATGCGGAAGCTAGGGCAGATGTATTATTTAAGCAGGGTTATGCATACTTCCAATTGAATGAATACTCCAAGGCAGCTCCTTTTTTTGATCAAGCAAAGACTTTAAACCAACCGGTAAGTTTTGATGCCTATTATTACTCAGGATATATCGCCCTGAAAAACGGGAATTCACAGAAAGCTATCGCAGATCTTCAAGCGGCTTCTAAGTCTCAGTTTTATGCCAATAAAGTTCCTTATCTATTGGCGGCCATGTATTATGAGCAGAAAAATTTTGATGAATTGATTTCTTACGCAGAACCCAAATTAGCATCAGTTTCTAATCTGGAAAGGAAAGAAATGATTCACTTGTATTTGGCAGAGGCTTATTTTGCAAAAAAACAGTTTAACAAGGCAGCTGAGAATTATGATGCTTTCGTCAATGCCAGAAAAGGAGAATTGACTCGTGAGCAGGTATATAAAGGAGGGATAGCTCAATTTGAAATCAAAAATTATCAGCGTGCAGCTGATTACTTAAAAGTCTCTGCTTCTTCTAATGATGAATTGGGCCAAGCTTCAAGCTACTATTTAGGACATTCTTATCTCAAATTGGATAATTTCCAATTTGCCAGCACTTCTTTCAAGGCTGCTTCAACTTCCACATTCAACAAGAATATTCAGGAGGAAGCTATTTTCAATTATGCCAAGGTCAATTTGCAAAAAGGGAGCTTTCAGGCTGGAATTTCAGGCTTGGATGAATACTTGGAAACTTATCCTCGAGGCAAATTTAAAGGCGAAGCTGAAACCCTATTATCAGAAGCTTTGATTAACACCAATGACTATCTGCGTGCAATAGAGCAGATGGACAAAATCAACAACAAGTCACCAAGAATAAGAGAAGCCTATCAAAAAGTAGCCTTTTATCAGGCAATGGTATATTACAGGGATCAGCGATTCCCAGCCGCTATTTCTTATCTCAACAAATCTTTGGAGTATCCCATTGACAAGGATTTGATTTTGGAATCACATTTTTGGAAAGGTGAGATTTATGCTGCTTCCGGTGATTTGAATGCTGCTATTAAATCCTATGAGACAGCGATCAATTTAGGTCGTACCACTTCAAGTTCCTACATCAATAAAAGTCTTTATGGATTAGGTTATGCCTATTTCAATAGCCAAAAATATGCTCAGGCCGAACAACAGTTTAAGACCTACACAGATAGACTCAGAAATAGGAATGATAAGGAGAATTATGGTGATGCTTTATTGAGATTAGGCGATTGCTATTATGTTCAAAAGCGATTCAGAGAATCTGAGCAAACATTTCAGTTGGCAATTACAGAAAGAAATGAAGGGATAGATTATGCCTATTTCAGATTAGCCGTTGTACAAAATTTCCAATCAAACAATAATGCAGCATTGGCCAATCTGGAAAGGTTGATTTCAAACTATCCGAACTCGCTCTATTTAGAAGACGCACTTTTCCAACGAGGTCAGATTTTCATGGAGGAAACTCGCTACTCCGAAGCTGCCAATGCATTTACTGAATTGATCAACAAAAGACCAAACAGTCCTTTTGTTCCTTATGCCTTGGAGGGTAGAGCTGTAGCCAATTTCTCTATGAGAAATTATGATAACACGATCAGGGATTATAGAGCAATTCTAGATCAGCATCCAAATTCGCAATCATCAGAAACGGCACTGAAAGGATTGCAGGAAACTTTGGCTTTGCAAGGAAGATCCGGCGAGTTTTCGGATTATTTAGAAAATTACAAGAGGTCCAATCCGGATGGTGGATCAGTGCAGTCTTTAGAGTTTGAAGCTGCTAAAAGCTTGTATTTTGAAAAAAGCTATTCACAGGCTACCAGATCCTTTGAAAACTATCTGAGATCCTACCCCCAGTCTGCACAGCGTTCCGACGCATTATATTTCTTGGGAGATTCCTATTTGCAGTTGGGAGATAAAGAAAAAGCATTGGTTTCATTCAGAGCTTTGGAAAAAGAGCCTGCTTCTCCACAAAGATTGAAGGCTATTCAGAAAATTGGTAGCATAGAACTTTCCAAAGGAAATTATGAGCAGGCGATTCCTTATTTGGAGACTTCCTCTCAGAATGCAAGAACCAAAATAGAAGAAGCGGAAGCTTTGGAGGGCTTAGTGTTGGCTTATTTCCAAACACAAAAGCATAATCAAGTGATAAGCACTGCTGAGAGGCTGGAAAAACTGGATGGGATCCTACCTCAGGCTAAACCTAAAGCCCTGCTCTTCAAAGCAAAATCCCAATTAGCATTAGGTCGAAGAGATGCAGCCGAAATCAGTTTGGCAATTCTGGTGGATGGATTTAAAACTGTGCAAGGTGCAGAAGGCTTATTCCTTTTGGCAGATTCTTACAGAGCAAAAGGTCAAATTGAGCAATCTAACAATGCCATTTTTGATCTGTCAGGACCTTTTGTGGATTTTGACTACTGGTATGGAAGGATGTTTATCCTGCTTGCCGAAAATTATATTCAATCAGGAGAAAGCTTCCAAGCGAAAGCAACACTAGAATCTATTGTAGAAAACACTCCAAATGCTGAGATTAAATCAATGGCTCAAGCTAAACTTCAAAACCTTAAATAATCATGAAAAAGCTTTGCATACCTTTCTGTTTAGCGCTGGTATTTGGTGCAGGTGCTGAAGTTAAAGCTCAGATTCAATCTCGTGGAGAAGTTCAGGATCAGGAGTTTGTCATCCGTAAAGACAGAGTTTTGACTTTGCCCACTCAGCCTAGAATTTTTGAGAAACTTCCTGTTTTGCCTCAGCCCAAAGGTCTGAGTGATTTTAATTACCAGGTGAATTTCTACGAATTAAATCTGCCTCCGGTAAAACTGGAAGCTGAGCCCGTTCAAAAAAATTATAGACAGGAGAGAATAGATTTATATCCGGGCTTTCTGAAGGCGGGTTATGGTAATTTTGCAAGTCCCTTGTTGGAAGCCAGATTTATGGCTACAGAGGTTTATGATTGGAATTACGCCATAGATTTGAGACATCAAAGCTTTGGAAAGGGTCCGGTTTTGGCTGAAGAGTCCAAAGAGTCTCATTCTACTTTGGGAGGTTCGGCTAGTTATTTCATGGATCAGGTTGAACTATTTGGAGGACTTCGTTGGGCACAGGATTCCTATTCCTTTTATGGAGTGGATAGTGCTTTTTATAATAATCCCAATTTGGAGTTCATGGGCTTTGATGGAAATGTCCTGAACACGGTCAAAATTGAAGCCGGAATTCGGGATATTGAAAAGACCGGACCGGTTTCATATGAAGGTAAAATCAATTTCAGAAACTTCAAGGACAGTTATTTTGTCAATGAAAATGAATTTGGTTTGAATGCTAAAGGTAAGTTTCGACCTAGTGATGACTGGACAGGTAATCTAGGTTTCGAATACTTCTTTACAAACACAGAAGATGAATTATACCAGGGGAATAGGACGTATTTCGCCATCAGGCCGCAAGTAGCTTATCAATATGAAGCTTTCAATTTTTCCGCGGGACTGAATATTATTTCTGAAAATGATAGTATACCGGGGAAATCAAGTGATTTTAGGATTTTTCCAAATTTAAAAGCCAGCTATCAGTTTGCTGAAGAGTTTGGTTTTTTTGGAGAGTTTAGTGGTGATGTTCAGCGAAATACCTACTACAGTTTTGTCATGCAAAATCCATTTTTGGGTCCTTCCGAGCAACTCCTTAATACGGTTAATAATTACAAATTAGCAGGGGGAATAGAAGGACAATTCCAGGGGAATTTTCATTACAAGGCAGGAATTGATATCAGCCGGTTTAATCAATATCATTTCTTCGTGAATTCTGGTGCAGATACCTCTCGCTTTGAAATAGTTTACGATGATAAGGTCAGTGTATTCAATATCAATGCTGAATTAGGTCTCAAATTATCTTCCATTTACAGCCTCAATTCGAGGCTGGATATATTCCAATACGACCTCAATCAACAGCAAGAAGCCTGGCACCGACCAACTTGGCAATTGGGAATCAACAACCAAGTTACTCCATTTAAGCAATTGCTAATTCAGGCTAATGTCAATGTAATGGGTGGTTTGAAGGGGAGAGGATATTTGTCTCCTTCAGACGCTGCAGCGATGCTTCCTTATCCTGTGGTCAAGCTAAAGACAATTGCAGACCTCCAGTTAAAAGCAGATTTTAAAATCACAGAAAAAATCGGTGTATTTGCTGAAGGCAACAATCTATTAAATGCTCAAAACACCCGTTGGTTAAACTATCCAGTGAGGGGAGTGCAATTAATTGGTGGAGCTTGGCTGAAATTCTAAAAATTGGTTTGCCTTTCCGGGCAAATAACTTAGTTTCGTAGCTACCTTTTTATAAAATGGCAGAAAAGAACTCTGAACAACGTATGTGGTTTGATCCGAAAGATTATGGACTTCCTTATGTGGAAGTTAAACCCTTGCATAATCCAAAGAGTGAGGCTACCAAAAATTTAGATTCTGAATCCAAAGAAAAAAAAGTAGAACAGGTGATCCCTGTAGCCAAGCCTGAAGAAAAAGAGAAGACCAAAGTAGCTACAGAAAAGCCTGAACAAGTCTTGCCGGTAAATGAAAAAGCGAAGGTTAGTGATAAGGTAGAAGCTGAAAAACCAGCTGAGCCAAAAATTATAGCCAAAAAGCCAGAGCCAGTAAGTCCGAAACCGACCCCAAAAAAATCTAATTCTTGGGTTGTATATGCTGCCATCATTGGCTTGCTATTGGTCTCGACCATTGTTTGGCAGTTGATGAAAGAGGAGAAAGCAGACTCTCCTACAGAACAAGCATCTCAGAGTTCCATGACCCCAACAGAGAGTCCTGCGAATACTACCGAAGAAATAAATAATACATCAAAAGAAGAAAATCAAGTAACTGAAAATCAGGATTCTATTTCAAATTCTAATGCTCTTTCCTCATCACCTCAAGAAAGTACTGAAACTGGTACAACTATTGATCGTAAAGAGGAGAGTTCTTTGATTCGAATTGAAGCAAGAGAGGCAAGACCCCGATATTTTATCGTAGTGGGTAGTTTGCCAAACGAGCGACTAGCAATTCAGGAGTCTGACCAGTACAGAGATCGCACGAGGGAGCTTTATTTAATAGCCCCTTATGATGAGGTCTCTAATTATCGATTGGCCATAGGGAAATATAGTTCCTTTAGTCAAGCGAGTGCTGAGTTGGATAAAATCAAAGAAAACTACACCGAAGCATTATGGATTTTGAAATATTAATATGATTCTTCTTCAAACCCTCTCAACAGATTCATTTTCTGCAGCTGACAGTCTTGGAATGGATGCAGCTGGACAAAACATCGGACTACTTGACCTCCTGATTAAAGGTGGTTACATGATGATTCCGCTTTATTTACTCTTCATCTTAGCAATTTTCATTTTTATTGAAAGGCTAATGACCTTGAAGAAAGCTACTGCAACATCTTCCCATTTATTGGACCAAGTGAAAGTTTTGGTTTCCAGTGGTCAAATAGAAAAAGCAAAAATTCTCTGTGCTGGTGAAAAAACACCAGTGGCTAACATGATCGCTAAAGGTATTGAGCGAATCGGATCTCCATTGAAAAACATTGAAGTTTCTATTGAGAATGTAGGTAAAATCGAAATCTACAAGCTTGAGAAAAATCTCAATCTATTGGCAACTGTTTCAGGTGCTGCTCCTATGATAGGTTTCTTGGGTACAGTGGCAGGTATGATTCAGGCATTTATAGCAATTGCCCAAGAGGAAGGAATGGTTTCTCCTAAATTGCTTTCCGAAGGGATATATGAGGCCATGATCACTACAGCAGCAGGACTGGTTGTGGGTATTTTGGCTTATTTAGGATACAACTACCTGGTTACTCAGGTTTCTAAGTTGGTACACAGCATGGAATATTCTTCCATAGAGTTTATCGAATTACTTCAAGAGAAATAAGATGGGACTCCAGTCAAAAAATAAAGTAGAAACTGCTTTCAGCATGTCATCTATGACAGATATTATCTTTCTGTTGTTGATATTCTTTATGTTGACATCCTCATTCATTACGCCATCAGGTCTTCCTGTAAATCTACCTTCCAGTGAAACATCTGATATTGCTCTTCAGGAGGTCACAGTATCGGTAACCAAAGACCTGCGTTATGCAGTAAATGATAGAGTAGTAGCACGAGATCAGATTAAGGCAGAATTGACCAATTTGTTGGCAAATAAAAAAGGACAAGTCGTATTACATATTGATAAAGAAGTACCTGTGGAGTATTTGGTGGAAATTGGCGGTATAGCTGCTGGTTTGGAAGCCAATGTTTCTATCGCTACAAAACCTTATTAAAATGGAATTTTGGGATGCAGATAAAGTAGAAAATCAAAATAAAAGGAGATCAGGTTTGATCACCCTTTTGATCAACATCCTATTGTTGATTGCTTTTTACTTTATTGTAGTCTGGAAGCAACCTATTCCACCTTTACCTACTTTTGGATTGGAGTTAAACCTAGGATTTACTCCTACAGGTTCTGGCGATAGAAATTCAGCAAATGCCCCTTCCGAAACGGTAACTCCTGTTACTGAGGCCGCTGCTCCTGGAGAAATTGCGCCACAAGTAACTCAGCCGGCTACACCCGCTCCAAGTACTAAGACTGAAACAGCAAAACCCAAAGCAACATCTAAGCCAGCTGCAAATGAAGCAGTAACCACTAAGCCTTCTCCCATCAAGGGTGAGAAAAAAGCCGTGGAGACTACCAAAAAACCAGAGCCTGCCAAAACTGAACCGGCAAAGACAGTGACGACCCCTGCAGAATCTAAGGCAGAAGAAACTGTTCAGAAAGCGCCTGAACAACCAAAAATTGACCAGAGAGCGATTTTTGGTGCGGGAGGCACAAAAGGTAAGGGAACAACTCCTGCCTCTGGAGGTGCACAAGGAAGCTCAAATGAAAAGGGTGACGAAGGTGATCCTAAAGGTACTGTAGACGGTAGAGCGATAATGGGCCAAGGTTCCGGACAAGGTACCAATTCAGGTGCGGGCTACAGCTTGGATCTTGCTGGATGGGATTTTGCTTCCAGACCTAATATCAATGACCGGGTAAGTACAAGAAACGGCAGGATAGTTTTTAAAATCACAGTGGATGACTCAGGTCGTGTGGTTCAAGCAGTACCGTTGGAGTATAATGTATCCAATGATGTATTGGCTTATTACAGACAGGTAGTCAATCAGATTTCCTTCAAAAAACAGGGAGGAGCTGTTGCCGATTTCTCCACTGGAAAAATTACTTTCATTATCAAGGTAGATTAATTATGACCTATCAGGAAACGCTGGATTACCTGTATCAGGCACTTCCTATGTTTCAAAGGGTAGGTGCTGCTGCTTTCAAAAAAGACCTGAGTAATACTATTGCCCTTTGTGAGCACTTAGGCAATCCTCAGCATCAATTCAAATCAATCCATATAGCTGGAACGAATGGAAAGGGAAGTTCTTCTCATTCTATAGCAGCAATTTTGCAAAAGGCTGGTTACAAGACCGGATTGTATACCTCACCACATTTAAAATCCTTTACCGAACGAATAAAGATCGACGGAGAAGAAATTCCGGAAATCTCTGTGATTGATTTCGTTGAACAGAATAAAGCTTTTTTAGAGGATTTAAGGCCCAGTTTTTTTGAAATGACTGTGGGTATGGCTTTTTGGTACTTTGCCAAGCAGCAGGTAGATATAGCCGTAATTGAAGTGGGTATGGGCGGACGACTGGATAGCACCAATGTGATCAACCCTGAGATTTCACTTATCACCAATATAGGCTGGGATCATATGCAATTTTTGGGAGACACCTTGCCTCAAATCGCCGGAGAAAAGGCAGGCATTATTAAGCCTCATACGCCGGTAGTAATTAGTCAAACTCAAGAGGAGACCACTTCGACATTTAAAGAAAACGCAGCTAAGCAGAAAGCACCTCTTTATTTTGCTGATCAAATCTGGAAGATTGAAAAGAATGGAGAAGAGGCGGGGAAAGCGATTTATCAGGCTAGTTCCGACAAAGCAACCTTTTCATTTAAATTTGAGCTATTAGGGAATTATCAAAAATGGAATTTGCCTGGAATTTTTGAGACTGTATATCAACTGAAATTGAAGGGTTGGAATATAGAGTCTCAGGCAATCATTGAAGGTTTGGATAGTGTTGTTGCCAGTACTGGTTTGAAAGGAAGGTGGCAAACCTTGTATGAAAAGCCTTTGACAATCTGTGATACAGGGCATAATGAGCCGGGTATGATAGAGATTGTTACTCAGATTGAGACTTATTCTTATGAGCAATTATGGATGATTCTGGGAATGGTGCAGGATAAAGATGTAACCAAAATTCTCAGGCTCTTACCTCAATCTGCAAATTTTATTTTTTGCGAAGCGAATATTCCCCGTGCTATGAAGGCCAGTGAGTTGGCTGAAAAAGCGGAAAGTATAGGGATTAAGGGCCAAATAATGGCTGATGTAAATGATGCAATTCAATTTGCTAGAAAAAAAGCAGGACCAAATGACTTGATATTTGTAGGAGGCAGTACTTTTGTGGTCGCTGAAATCGAAGAGCTGTAATAATGAGTAGAAAAAAACTGGTTCGTTTTAAGGAAAACGAATTAAATCCGAATGTAGTCCAGGCTGGCAAAGCAATTTTTGAAGAAATCAAAGGTAATTGGAATGAAAAGCAGTTTAAAAATCCTAACCCTCTTGTGGTTGAATTAGCCTGTGGCCGTGGAGAGTTTACTGTGGGTTTAGCCAGAGTTTTTCCTAATCAAAACTTTATTGGGGTCGACATCAAGGGAAGTAGGATTTGGAAGGGTAGTTCTACTGCTACAGCAGAAGGAATTGAGAATGTGGCCTTTTTGAGGACTCAGATTCAGCAGTTGGATCAGTTTTTTTCAGAAGAAGAAATATCAGAACTATGGATCACTTTCCCAGATCCATTTCCAAGAGATGGAGATGAAAAAAGGCGATTAACTTCTCCCAAATTTTTGGATATGTATAAGTCCTTGGTGAAAAGAGACGGAATTATTCATTTTAAAACGGATAATACTGGCCTTTTTGATTACTCATTGGAGCTGGTTCAGTCCAGAGAAGACATAGAAATTCTAGGATTTACTCATGATTTTTATCAAAGTGAATGGAAGGATGATCACTTTGGAATCCAAACCCGATATGAAAAGATGTTTTCCGAAAAGGGTGAAAAGATCAAGTATTTGAAATTCCATTTCAGGAATTAATCAAACTTCAATTTGACCTTTTCTAGGTAAAACGTTCCTAATACCTTTTCCAAAAGCAAATCTCTATCTACTGGTTTGGTGAGATATTCGTCCATTCCTACAGATATTGCTTTTGCTTTGCTTCTTTCTGTAGTATCGGCAGTAACTGCTATAATCGGGATATTTTGATGATGTGAACCTGCCTGGCCTGCTCTTATGGCCTGAGTAGCTTCATATCCGTCCATTTCAGGCATTTGAAGATCCATCAAAATCAAGTCAAATTGCCTAGCCTGCATTTTATCCAGCGCTTCCAGTCCATGATTTGCAAAATCATAACTGATTCCTTCCCACTTTTTGAGGATAGATTTGATTACTAGCTGATTGACAGGGTTATCCTCAACGACTAATATTCTTTTTTCCTTAAGTAAATTATTTTTCTCCGCTAAAATTAGCTCATTGGTCTCCTTTGCTGCTTTATCAAATTCTAATTTGATAATGACCTCTGTGCCTTTATTCACTTCACTTTGAATTTGAATCTTGCCATGGTGTAATTCGACCAAAGCTTTAACAATGCAAAGCCCTAAACCAAAGCCACCAAATTTTCTTTTATCATCAATTTGCTCCTGAATAAATGATTCATATATCCTGTCAAGCTTCGCCTTTTTTATGCCTGCGCCTGTGTCTTTGATGGAAAAGGTCAGTAGATGTTTGTCTTTTTTATCTTCATAATCAAGCACTTCCAGTTTTATCGAACCTTCATTGGTGAACTTGACAGCATTATTCAAAACATTCCCAAGAATCTGACGGAATCTAGTTGCATCTCCAATTGCGCGTTCAGGCAATATTGCTTTTTCTTCATAAGCAAACTGAAGGCCTTTATCCCTAGCTTGTTGGTAAGTGATGGCTTTCAATTCATTGATTACTTTATGAACACTAAAAGGTCTGCTTTCTAGATTCAGCTCATTTTTTTCAATCTTAGAATAATCAAGAATATCGTCAATGGAGGAGAGAAGGGAGAGCGATGAGTATTTGATGACTTCCAGATTCTCCTTGACCTTTTCATCTGGCAAATCCCTCATGATGGATTCTGATAGTCCTAAAATCGCATTGAGAGGAGTTCTCAATTCATGACTCATATTAGAAAGGAAGTAAGACTTTATTTGGTTGCTCTCCTCTGATTGCTGCAAGGCCTCTTCTTGAGCTTTTTCTTTCTCTGATCTCAGTAGACTGATTCGGTTTGCCATGGAGAGTGACAAGAAAATGATTTCAAGTCCAGTTCCGATTTTAGAAGCGTTTTCTGTGATAATGGTATTGGGTATTACACTGAAATTATTCAATATAAAAAGAATAAAGCCTAGGGTAAGGAAGAATATACCGATGGTGAAAAATGCGTCTATCTTTTTTCCTTTGATGTACCCAATAATTATGGAAGAAATTACTAATAGCAATAAAATTAGAGCTAAGCCATTTGCCGCTGGATAGTATAGTTGCCACCAGGCATCCACGAATATCACAAAAACAAACAAAGCGATTATTCCAATAATTAATCCTGAAAAAATCTTATTTAAAGCTTTACTGATTTCTTCAATTTGGATATAAACCTGAGTATATCTTCCAAATGCTAAAGTTGAAAAAACTGCAGCGATTAGAATGCTTTTATCTGCTAAAAAACCAGGCGATTGAAAGATGTATTGGTAGAGGTAACCATCTAAGCCTAAGTGTAATAATGCTACAGAGAATACATAAGTGATATAGAGTAAAAAACTTTTCTCTTTGATACCAAAATAGAAAAATAGATAGGTGATTCCTGTTAATAATAAGATGCCATAGAAAATCCCATAGATCAACTGATCGAAATAGGAGCTGCTGATTAATGAACTCGGGGAGTTTAATTCCAAAGGGAGATTGATGACTTCTCCATCACTTTGATAGTTGATGAAAAAATCAGCACTTTTCCCGGCTTCAAGCTTGAGCGGAAAAATGGTCTTTCTATGATCAAATGCCCGATCTTCCCATCTGACTAGATCTCCATTCGTCAGTTTTTGATTGATCAGCCCTTCTTGAACTTGATATAATACTACTGAATCCGTGATGGGTCTTCCAGTTTCAAAGAAAAATACTTTATCCTCTTCGCTATCATTTGTCAAACTGAATTTGACCCAATAATTAGAAGTGGTAAAACCAAGATTTGAATTTCTATTTGGTATATCATTGAATGGTAAAATCTCTTCATTAGAGAGTATACTTTGTATGGTATATATAGAGTCCTTGGCATCGAAAAGCTTAGAGTCACGGAATACAGAAAATGGGTATTCCCTAATTTGTGAAACATTTACTTGTGCGTAGGTCAATCGCGGCAAAAATAGGATAAGACCTAGAATGATGATCTTAACTATTTTATTTTTCATAGGAATCTAAAATTAAGGTGTCAAGATTACGACAGATATACGAGATTCCTTTCGAATTCAGATTATTGAACTTGAAATTATCAAAAATGTAATCCTTAATAATTTAATTAAATGATAAGTACTACTTCTAGTTACCTATTCATTTATATAAATAATTTCCGATGATATATAAATAGAACCGATCAAATAAAAATATAACCAAATCCTTAAATCACGAAATTTGGATCTTTATAAGACGGATTGGGATATTTATAGAATCCTTCCCCTGTTTTCTCACCCAGTTTCCCTTGATCGATATAAGTTTTATGGTGTGCTGCGAATGCTTTAGATGCTGAATCTTCTCTGGATTTGGTCACATGCCAAGCTGTATCCAATCCAATACTATCCAAAATCCCAAAAGGCCCCATTGGCATGTGGAAATTGACCATCCAAGATTTGTCGATATCCTCTACAGAGGCTACTTCTCCCGTTAATAGCTTACCGGCTGCACCTATCAAGGCTAATAGCATGGTATTAAAAATGTACCCAGGATTTTCTTTTTTCACTAAAACTGGAACTTGATTCAAACTTTTTCCAAATTTCTCCAACAAAGGAATCAGACTTGGGTCAGTTCCGGGATGAGGCATGATGTCTACAACCCGAGAGTAGAAGACGTCATGAAAGTGTAAAGCACAAAATTTTGAAGGCTTACCCGAGATATCGGCAAACATGGAAGGAAGCAAATAGGATGTATTCGTAGTAAGGATGGTTTTTTCAGGTGCTAATTCACCAAACTGCTTCCATACCTTCTTTTTCAATTCAATGTCTTCTGTGACGCTTTCATTGATTAGATCTGCATCTTTTACAGCCTTTTCTGGATCTAAAGTAAAGTAGACCCTAGAAAGAATTTTTTCCTGATTTTCCTTCAGATAAGCTCCTTTATCGAGTTGTGCCAATATCTTTTTCATTGTTTCAAATGAAAAATCAAGTGCTTTATCTGTAATGTCAAAAATCGAAACCTGATACCCTGAAATAGCTGCCTGTAATGCTACTCGGGATCCTAAAGTTCCTGCTCCAAGAATACAAACGTTTTGGATTTCCATATTAAATAGTTTCTGTGATGATACTGTTTTTAGCTTTCTTTCCTGCGGCTTTTACTACTTCAATCAAAACTGCAAATCGAGGGTCAGCAGCCTGTCCTAACTTATATCTTTTATAAATCTGCTGTGCAATTACTCCTACCTTAAAGAGCCCAAAAACGTAATAAAAAAGGATATTGCTCAGATCAAGTCCGCTGTGTAAATCATAATAGGAGATAACTTCCTTTCTCGTGAAGTTTCCGGGAAGATGAGTCAGGTTAAACATCTTGAGGATTTCAGGATCATCTGATTCTGCCCAATAAGCCAAACTTGTCCCCAAGTCCATCAATGGATCTCCTACAGTTGCCATTTCCCAATCCAAAAGAGCCTTGATTTCAGTGATATTATTCTGGTCTAAGACCAGATTATCATACTTAAAATCATTGTGGATGAAGCCGACATTTTCTTGATCGGGGATATTTAATTTCAACCATTCTGAGGTTTTTTCCATTTCTGGAATCACCTCTGTCGCTGCGCGGGAATAACGGTCCGCCCAACCCAAAACTTGCCTATTGACATATCCTTCCGGCTTTCCGAGATTAATAAGACCAGATCGATTCAGCTCCAAATGATGAAGCTCTAAAAGGGTATCTAAGGTGTGTTTGGATAGATTTTGGAAATCAGACTCAGTGATTTGAACTCCTTGGGGAATTTTATTTCTCAAGACAATACCCTCCACAAATTCCATCATGAAGAATGGCGATCCTAAAACCGTCTCATCTTCAAAAAGTAAAACTGGTTTGGGACTTTTAGAGTATCCTGCTCGTTGTAATGCTTCCAATACATTGCTTTCCCTGACCATGTCATGGGCACTACTGATTTGATAACCAAAGGGTGGTCGTCTCAGTGCATAGCGATGGGTGGGGGTTTGTACCAGGAAAGTGAGATTCGAAAAACCTCCAGATAGAGCTTTGATTTCTATGGTGGAAGGATCCCAATCGAACTTTTCATGCAACAAGTCCTTGAGTTTATCAAATTCTAGCTCTTTCATTTGCGCTGGTAGTTTTTCAAAATACTTCTTGCCAGAGAGGATTTATGCACCTCATCCGGTCCATCGTAAATTCTGGCTCCTCTTTCATGTCGGTACCAAAAAGAAAGTAGCGTATCATCGGTGACACCCAATGCTCCATGTACCTGAATAGCTCGGTCTATTACTTTCATCAATACATCGGCTACAAAAAATTTGATAGTAGAAATCTCCTCCTTGGCAGCTTTGGCTCCTTGCTCTTTCATTTTTCGGGCAGTATCCAGCACCATCAATCTGCTCGCATTGATTTCAGCTCTACTTTCCGCTATCCAATTTTGAATGGTTTGCTTTTCTGCAAGACTTTTGCCCGGTGACAGCTCTCTATCAACTGCTCTCTGACACATCATAGAAAATACGCGTTCACAAATGCCTATCCATCTCATGCAATGATGAATTCTGCCAGGCCCCAATCTTTCCTGCGCAAGCACAAAACCTTGGCCTTCCTCCCCAATCAAATGAGTTGCATGAACTTTGCAATCTGTGAATTTTACTTCGGCATGGGAAAAATAATCTTCTCCAGTTTCTCCCATAATAGGGATGTTTCGTACTAATTGATAACCAGGATTATCTAAAGGAACGATCACCATACTTGCCTTTTGGTAAGGTGAATTTGCTTCCGGATTGGTTACAGCCATGACTATCGTAAATGATGCCCCATCCGCAGCCGTGGTAAACCATTTGTGACCATTGATGATATAATGATCTCCTTCTCTTTTAGCTACTGTGCTTAGATTGACAGGATTACTGCCTGCATTTTCCGGCTCTGTCATCGCAAAGCAACTTCTGATTTCTCCTTTTTGTAAAGGTTTTAAAAACTTTTCCTTCTGGAAATCAGAGCCAAATAAATGCAACAGCTCCATGTTCCCTATATCCGGAGCATTGCAATTAAAAACGTAATGTCCTAGCGGGCTTTGACCCAGAATTTCTGACACATGGGCAAATTCCAAAAGACTCAACCCTAAGCCTCCTTCTTTTTCAGATAGATGAGGCGCAAATAAGCCGAGCTTTTTTGCCTTTTCTCTCAAGGCATTTAATTGAGGTAGGTAAGACTTAAAAGGTCCTTGGACAACTTTCAAATCAATAGGAAATAGCTCTTGCTTTACAAAGTCCCGGTATTGATTTAAAATGCCAGCAAGATCGGTTTTGGGTTTATTTTTCGAATCAATCATACATTAAATAGTAAATCCTCCATCAGCCGTAAAAACTCCTCCTGTTGTGTAGGATGAAGCCGAGGAAGCTAAAAACAAGGCCATTGCTCCGATTTCTTCACTGGTACCGGCTCGCTTGATTGCGAGCTGTTTCATCACCACGGACATGATTTTATCATTAGTCCAAAGCGCCTCTGAAAACTTCGTTTGGATTAATCCTGGGCAAATGGCATTTACTCTGATTTTGGCATCTCCCCATTCCTTTGCATATACTTTAGTTAGCGAGATTAAGGCAGATTTGCTGACAGAATAAATACCTAATCCGTGTTCTGGCGAAATGCCTCCAATAGAGCTGATGTTGATTACTGATGCTTGTGCTGATTTTCGGAGATGTGGAAAACAAAGCCTTGTAAGCTCAAAAGGAGCTTTGACGTTCACATCCATGATTTTATCAAATGCTTCCAGGCTCGTTTCATGCACTGGGCCAAAGACTGGATTGGAAGCAGCGTTATTGACCAGAATATCAATTTGACCATATTTCTCCACTGTTTTTTCCACCAATTGAGGAAGCTCTTCCATATTCCCCACATTACAGGCTATTCCAGTAGCCTCATAGCCACGTGATTTAAGATGATTGGCCATTTCATCCAATGCTTCTTGCTTTCTACTGCTAATGACCACTTTTGCACCTGCTGCTGCAAATATTTCGGCAATTGCCAATCCAATCCCTTTGGATGCTCCAGTTATCAGAGCTACTTTGTTGTCTAATGAAAAAACGCTTGATAAATCCATTGAAAGTTTATTTTTTATCTCTTGTTCAAGATAGAAAAAAATCAAGCGGTAGGTAAGTCTATGTACTAATATATTTCTAGTTTTATTTTGCTTAAATTGGCAAGTAGCTCTTTTAAAATCGAAACAATGTCAGCTAACTATTTATTATTTAAAAGCAAATAGCTGTGAAACTGAATTTATAGATTGGTTTCGATGATAGGCATTACTACCAAAAAATAAATATTTTAAATGGATATCCGCTTTCTTACCAGTATTGAAAAAATACGGCTTATTGTCTGCTGAAAGGATCAGAATCCGGAAGCTTCGCCTGCCTGCCGCGGCTGGGTCTTCCCTGTCTGCCGGTAGGCAGAGGTCATCGGTCGCCTGTACTGAGCGAAGTCGAAGTATCCAACCAGCCAAGCAATGAAAATAAGGCACCTGGCATGATTGCGGATAATCAGAACATTTTAAGACTATTCATATCAACTAAAACTCCATGAAAGAAGTAATTTTTGAAAAAACCGGTCTTCCATCAGAAGTCCTTGAACTGAAAGAATCTCCAATGCCTCAGCCTAAAGAAGGCCAAGTGTTGATTAAAGTCACTGCCAGGAATATCAACCCATCGGATATCATGTTTATCAGAGGGATGTATGGAATCGCTCCGGTATTACCAAGCAGTGCTGGATTTGAAGCAGCAGGAGTAGTAGAAAAAGGAGATGCCGGAGGAATTTTGAAAGAAGGTACCAGAGTAATGTTTTCCGCAATCGGTACTTGGAAAGAATATGTTTGTGTTCCTGCTTCTCTAGCGATCCCAATTCCAGAGGGTATGCCAGATGAGGTGGCCTGTCAGGCTTTTGTTAATCCTATGACGGCTTATGGAATGCTGGAGAAATCAGGCCTGAAAGAAGGTGACTGGTTGCTGATCACAGCAGGAGCTTCTGCATTCGGGAAGTTTGCGCTTCAGATGGCCAAGGAAAGAGGAATCAAGGTGGCTGCCACTGTAAGACATGATGACCAAATCGAGTATTTGGAAAAAATGGGTGCAGATTTAGTGATCAATTCTGAAAAAGAAAAGATACAAAAAGTATTGCCGGAAAAAACCGATGGCGGTGTCCATGTGGTATTCGATGCGGTAGGAGGGACCTTGGGAGCTAAAGCACTAGCTTCACTTCGCCCTAAAGGGAAAATGATGGTTTTTGGGGCATTGAGTTTGGAAAATATGCCTGTTAACAGCGGTTTGATGATTTTCAATAACCTTCAAATTGAGGCATTTTGGTTGAGTACTTGGATGGATGAAACTGATCCAAAGACTAGAGGTCAGGCCTTTTTGAAAGTTTTTGGCTTTTTGATGAAAGATGATTCCAAAATTGATATCGCAGGAAAATTCCCTTTGGCAGCATTCAAAGAGGCTCTGAATTCCTACGAAATGCCCGGTAGAAACGGAAAAATTCTCTTAGTGAGTTAATTTCTCGCAAATCATTCTTTATAAAAAAAGGGAATGGCCATCTTTGTACTTTGAAAACTAAAACAAAAAGACAGAACGTAATGAATTGGGACAAGCTGGATAAAGAGCTAACCGAAATTGTTGAAAAAAGAAATCAACTCGCGCAGATGGATTATAATCATGAGGATTACGATGATCTTGAAGAGGAGATCCATGACTTGGAGGATGATTTCAATGAGGATTATGAGACAGTTTTAGAAAAAGAATTAGAGAAAATTTACTCCGTGTTGAAATCGGATACTGATATTCTTCTTCCTACGGCTTATATCGCTAATAAATACAAGCCCTTATTACCGGATGCCAATGGTATAATCAGTTATGAAGTAGGAGGTCAAGAAGGTGTTCCAATTGAATCGGATCAATTTGACAGGCAGGATGTAAGGATTGTGCTAGTTCCTAATCCAGCTAGGTTCGTGATGCTGATCAATGGAAGGCAATTGAAGGATCTTTGGAGAAGCCGTTAAAATAATCTGATTATCCGCAATCTTGCCTATTACCATATTTTCTTTGCTTGACCGATTGGAAGACCGATGACCGATGACCGAAGCTTCCGGATTCTGATCCTCTGGGCTAATATTAGGCCAAATAAATCTTATTACTGGTAAGAAAGCGGATGTTCATAGAAAATTAAAATGCTGTCTAAAAAGTGCAATTTGTCACATTGAAAGTCCAGTCAATCGTACAGGGTCGTAATGTAGGTCAAAACGATAGAAATGACCTTAGATTCAGCTGCTTTTTAAAACAAATTAAAATCCGAAATTTTACTTATTTCGGATTTTTTTTATTGTGGAAAGTAGGTTTAGATAACTAAAAATCCTGCTTCTTCAATTAATCATTTTCTTTTTTCTCTTTGTTCTTTTGCCTTGAAGCAAAAGAACCAATCCCGACAGCTGTACGGGACAAGACAGGGCAAAAACGAAAGTTTTTGAGCCAGAAAGAGCGCTAGGAAGCTCCAACCCTGCCGTTGGCAGGCCATAGCCGTCAGTTTAGCAAGCTAAAACCTTGTGGGTGAGTTTATTTATGAACAAAGCGTAGATCCCCATTGGGATCTTTCTTCCTTTTGCTCATATTTGTATAATGTTTTTTTAGTTTA